>OJLA01000062.1_pt1 | contig 96280 bp, 97 predicted proteins | sample 1596611 | NCBI WGS metagenome assembly OJLA01 (sample SAMEA4350168, study PRJEB24818) | metagenome | biome: human; feature: gut; material: faeces | place: Denmark | collected 2013-09
TTCGCAGCTTCATGCAGAATTCCGTCTATTATTATTCCGTTCTTTACTTCCATAATCAAATACAATATCGAACAATTTTATGTTTTTTACAAAACCTTATCGAATACCTCACAGCCTTTCGTATGTCTTCATACTCCTTTATACTGTACACGTTGTATGTACGGAGTTTTCGCATAATTTCCTCTTCCATGAAAGGAAGTATCTCTTTCTCAAACCTGCTCATTTCCTATGTGTTTTACGGTTCTTATTCCTCTTCCTGCGTTTCGCAATCTGCTTGTTTGTACATCTATCATCTTTTAGGCGATATTTTCCAATTTTAGGTGCATCACATGGTTCTAAAATAGGAATATCTATATATGGATTATAAATCTCATAACAAGTATTTTCATTCCAAGAAATTTCATTCTGCATATTTTACCCCTCTTTCTTTTTAAGACTTATATCAATTGACAACCTATCGGCAATTTCCTCCTTAATTATCTCCCTGCACAAATTCCTTATCATAGAGTAATCACCATGTCTTTGTATCTCGTTGGAAACCATACAACGAACCCACCTCTCTATATCAACGTCGTTTCCGTAGGTATTATGAAAGATACGTTTGACTTCTTCTTTCACGATTGGAATCATAATTTCCTTTATATCCTCTTTAGTCAACTTTAATTCGTTGTGGATATAATTCTTTACTTCTCTGTATCTATATTTACTCATAATATCTAAACCTCCACTTTTGTATAATTACTAAATTTACAATAAAGATATTCGCTTGAAAACCATCCTCCTAAATGGCTTTTATCATTGACATATTTACAATAGGTTTCCCATTTGTCCTTATGTACAATTTCATACATTACGCCTTTGTACATAAACACATCTCCTTCTTGTAAATTTGAAATCTTAATTGTTGTCATATCAATAACTATTTAAAATATTCAACAATTCTTTCGCTCTCTTATAGGTATCAAAGCCCTTTACGTTTACCCATTCATATGAAAGACGTTCGTCTTTTCTGACTTGTACCCAATATATTATTATAGGAATACAACCGTTGTACCCTTCTCCTCGTATGATTCTATATCTTTCCATGTCAAATACAATTTCCCATAAAAGTTTCCCTGTCAATCATACCGTTTTCCGATTCTTCTACCAAATCAAAAAATATTGTGGCAGGACAAACATGCTCTTCTATCATTACACATATTCCATCACCGGGATAAAATTCACACGAAACATCATTGTTCCAATCTATATGCTTTTGTGCTTCTTTGGCTACATCATCACAAGCAAGCATATACTCTATATATTTATTAGCAGCTTTCCTTATTTTATCAAATATATTTCCTTTCATTTCTTTGTCTCCTTCTTTATCTTTTCATAGCACTCTTTACAAAAAACAAACACCTTTCCGTTATTGATTTTAACTTTAAAACCATCTTATCAGTAGTAAGTATCATATTTTACCCTCCTTATCAAATTCGGATAATGCCTGCTCGTACTCTTCAAAAGCAAGCTCCAGAACATCTTTTTGCTTACCTACTTTAGAATAATCTTTTCTGTCATAATACTTCACTTTTTAGGATTATTATTATACTTTTCAACAAGTTGAAGATTCTGTGAAAGGAATGTCCTTAATTCGCCATCTATCTCAAGATGATAATACTTCGTACTTCCAGTTCCACATATACTTGCTATTTTACTCACTTTACCTACTAACATCAAATTTGAACAATGTAGGATTTTCACTCTATCTCCTACTCCAAAGTTTTGATTCTTTGATTTTACCATCGTTTATAATTGTTTAAAAGGAAAACTGTTCAAGTTTGCAATAAATTAACAAATAAGTTGGATTAAACAAAATAAACAACTTGAAACAGTTTCCTTATTTGATAAAAATACAGTTTTGTTATCAATTAAATGATTTGAAGTTACTTAATTCCTTAATCATTAACCGTTTTTACAGAGTCGCTTTAGATTTTCTAAATCTTTCCGTTTTGGATTATCTGCATTCTTAGTAGCATCAATCAATGTCATATCGTTAATCATTGTTGACCATTTTCCTCCAGTTGCTGGACTTACGTATATTACTCTATAGAGACCGTAACCTGCTAACTCGAATCTAAAATCATTGATACTTGTCTTTCTTTCCATAATATTTCTTCTTTTTTGAATGCTTAAAGATACACCTTTGGACCACGCGGTCCAACAATTTTCAATTAAATTTTAATGACTTGGACATATTTTAATTCACCTGTATATCCTCTGCCACGTAACTCTTCAATAAGTTGTCTTGGAGTAAATTTTGCCAAATCAGGATTTACAAAAACTTTATGAATACCTGATTGTGATTCTTTTTTAATTTGATTTCGTAATTTATCATGTGAATTTTTACATTTCTTACATATATTAAGATGTCCATCCTTACAATTTACAGAAATATAGAATTGGTCTAATGGTAATTCTTGACCACACTTCTTACACACTTTAGTCTTTACTTCGCTTTCCATAATCATCACAATATTAATGTTTTAATTACTTTACCTGAACCTGCTAAACGACTTTCAATCTCATTCAAATTCAATTGAAAACCTGATGTGAGACTATTGACAGTCAATACTATAAGATTAGAATTAGGAATTATCTCATAAACTCCTTTCATGAATTTACCATACTCCCATAATAACGTATCGAGATTGTCTATCACATCTGTCCTAAGATACTCGATAATAAATGTACTAATTTTTGCCTTCATATTTTCTCGTATTTAATTGTTGTTCTTTTGGATGTCTAAAGATACGACTTTTTCATGAGATACCAAAAGTTTATGTCCAAATTGTGTACCAAATTAACATATATTAAGGAAGGACCCTGTTTCACAACAAAGCCCTTCCTAAACTCTAATATACAAACATGGCTAACACGTAATAAATTCTTCAATCTTAGTTTCTTTGATATCGACAACACGTGTCTCACTAAAAAAGTCTTGATTTAGAATCTTACTCATCATTTCACTTGCTTTGGTTGAGCTTTCAGACTGGATGAGATATTGTATCTTGTTTTCTTTTACTCTACCTTTCATATCGGTCTCAAACCATAATCCTTTGCACAAGAACCATAATCCTTTTCCTGGATGAACACCAGAGATATTTATCTCTTTAATAGGACTAATATCGAATTCAACATCAATATTCTCATTACTCCATTCAGTAGCGATTGCTTCTGCATCAGTATAATTGACTGCTGAACAAGCAATCACATTTTGACACTTCTTCATTCTCCTACTTGCAGAATTTTCATCTTCTGCCCAATAAGAAATAGTTATTTCAAAGTACTTGTGCAACATCTTCTTAGATAATCAACATTCTTCTTGATTAGTTCAACATCTTCTTCTTTCACCTCTTTCTCAAAGTAATCTGGAGGTGTAGGTATTCTCTTGAATACACCTTCTTTCTCAATCTCCACACCGTGCAGCGCTGACAAGATAGGATAACAACTATCAGTTGACCTTATTGCGTGATGATTGGTATTGTAACACCTGAATTCTATTGGATTTCCTTGCCCTAAGAAATGCAATGGTTTACGTAACAGGTCTTGTTCCTCAAGTTTCGTGACCAATAAAGTCCTTGCTTCTGCAATGTCCGGATTTTTCATAATATGAGGAATTGCCTTCTTGCTCATACCAATACAAGAAACAAAATCGTTATTCAAGAAATACTTGTAACATTCCATCCAATCCTCATAAGTATCACCTTGTGGACATGCAAGTATACTGGTCCTTTTATAGAGGGAACCTTTTCTTCTTGCATCCTTCATCCAATTGAGGAATTGATTGAAGTTGTTCAACGTCTCTTCTTTATTATAAAGGACATCAAGAGGTATCACTTCATTAGGTTGAATTTCAAGTGTCAATTTGAACAATTCTTTGTTGGTCAATATTTCACCTTCTTCTCCAGTACCATTATCAAGTATTGTAAAACGGCCTTGTTTGATAGCATTATGAATGTACTTTCTATATATTTCATTTTTCTTATAGTACTGACCTATAATATATAAATTATTGTCTCCTAATTCACTTAACTCTAAATGATTCATAGGAGGAGTTAAAAATATTTTCATAGCTTTTTAATTGAATTTGATTTCTACTTTATCTTTTAATTCTGGTGCTGTTACAAGTTCAATGATAAAGTCTTTAAGACCTATTTCAGCATCACCCTTTTCAATATCCTCAAAAGAATAAGTCACATTCTTAATTTCCTTTGATACTTTCTCAAAACGTTTTCTTCTTGTTTCCTCTTTCACAGATAATACAGTGACTGTAAAGTCAACTTTAGAAGAATTTTGAACCAGTGTCTCTATAATTTTATTGAATAGACTTTTTTGTCTACATCCTACAATATATATCTTACTGATAGATTGTAAGTTCCATTCAAACAAAATCTCTGAGCATATTCTTTCACAAAGCAAATCACTAAGACCTGAGTCGAATGTTCTCATCTCAGAATAGGTCAACTTACGGACTACATCACCAACTTCGATAACACCATCATTCTTTTGCTTCACCTTATTCACGTATGTGGTCTTACCTGAGAAAGCTTCACCTACTACAAACTCAATCTTAGGGAGTTCTACTATTAGCTTTTTAAATGCTTTATTGAAGTTTTCAGGTTTTTCTTCAGTAGAGTCATCTTTTACTTCCACTTTTTCAACTATAGCATAGTTTTCACCATCTTCACTGACCTCGACTGAGTCAAAATCAAATTGCTTCAAGATATCTTTCGCAATCATTTCACATGACATAGAACTAAAATCATAACATTCGCAACCTGATTCAAACACTGGGAATTTTCGGTTTATATATTGTTTTACTTTTCTCCTTAGCAATATAAACTCTTCGTCACGATTATCGTGATTAACCCGTTTTTTACAATTGAATTTAAAGATGTGTCTATGAGGTTGTTCTAAGAACTTCACCAACTCACCATGATTTTTTGATGCATCAGGATAATTGTGGAATCCTTCTACTTCGAAACGAATTCCAATAGATGTCTGTAATTTGTTCATAATCTAATAAGTTATTTTAAAACGTCTTTTAATTGTTTCTTTATCTGCAATGCCATAAACTAAACAATAATCTTTCTTTTTCTTCTGGCAGAATTGGACTGGACCTCTATAGATACACTTACCATCAAGAAAAAGTCTCATAATCTTTTCACCATTGATATTCTTGTTTCTTGAAGCTTGTTTTATCACTTTAGGAGAAGTCTTATCAACCCAACCATTTTTATGATAAATGAATGATTTCAATTGTTCGTCCATACCTTGTTTTCTTATTTAAAGATAAGGCTAATTTGTGTATTGACCAACGTTTTAGTACACAAATTAGCCTCAATATATTTATCTCAATTCACAAGCGCCACCTGCACAAGCAGTCGCTACATTCTCACCTACATTCTTATATTCCTGTTCCCATTCAATACTTTCCCAATCAATAGGTTTTTGATTCTTAATCTTCTGCCATTGATGGAATATATTCACATGCTTCAAGCAACGGGAGCATTTTTCATCATTACCTTCAAAATAGTTCTTAGAGAACTTCTTGAACCTACGTACCCAATCATTTCTCATCTCAATCTTGTGTTGTAGATAAGAAGCAATTGCATTGACATCGCTAATACACAATCCATCTATAGTCACAAGAAGTTTACCATCTTTGATATGTTTCTTGATGAACGAAAGTAGATAATCGTCAGTATAGACCAATAAGTCATTAGCCTTGCCAGTCGCTGCATTACAAGCTGTCCATATATCACCGAACACTTGCAATCCATCTACAATAAGACCTGAAGAAAGGATTGCACCTTGTCCATATGTATCAGCGAGTTCCTTTTCATCAAGATAAGAAGTATAGGGAGCTTGTGGATAATCAAGGTCACCAGTTTCAGGCAGGAAACTCAACCCACAGAACCCATCTTTGTGTTCCCATATCCAATCTGCAATTTCATTCCATTCATCTTCTTTGACTGAAACTGTACAACTTACATTGTGATGATATTTAGGTTTTGCGATTGAAGATGGATGTTCTGTATTAGTACCTTCCATAATCCAACCTTTCTCAGTAGTATAGATTCTATAAAGGAAATCGAGAGTACTGAAATCTGTACGGACCATTGTTTCATCATCGAGTTCAATAGGGAAAGACAATACAGTTTCACCTTTCTTATTCCAGAATGAAGGATTCGCAATATCTGGATTCAATTTAATGACTTCTTTTAATGCCTGTTCATTGTTATTCGCCTGAATATTACGAATATACTTACGGAAATGATAAGCATGAATACCAGAGCCACATCCAAGCAATTGTGACGCGTTTCCTGAAGGTTTGATTACAGTCGTCCTTGCTGCAGTATTAATTCCAATGATTGCAGCGACTTCTTTATTCACTTCTTTTATGATTCTGGCACCTTTTCTTTGTATTCTCTCATTAAAGAGAATGTTAGGATTATCTGCCATACCAGTGATACCAACACCAAGTAACGCATCACGCTTCATTATCTTACGTGTAGCTTCCGAGAGTAATGGTAGATTTTCAGTGTAAGCTGCTTGAAATGTACCTAATATAGCTGCTGCGCGACATGCTTTATGGAAGTCTTCTTCAGTCTTGACTTTCTTTCCATTGATTTCACAAAGGTTACAAAAGGACCAGCCATATTCAACAGTACCATCTTCATTTTCATACTTAGGATAAAGAAGTGCTTCTGCACAAGGATTTATGACTGCCTCAGTGTCAGGCATGAACAATAATCCTGGTTCTCCATATTGTTTGATATATTCAAATATCTTGTCGTACTTTTCTTTAGGAGTGTCTTCATAGATTGCTACAGAATTATTACATCTACACAATTCCGGATGGGCTAAGAACCAATCTCCAGTCTTACACTGTAACATTTCTTCGTCATCAATATCAAAAATAGAAATCATTGCACTTCTTCTTATACCACCGCTTATTACAGCATCAGCAATGATACATGACATGAGATGAAGTTCGAATGGTCTCAATTTCCTACCTTTTGCTTTACTTAGAATCTTACGCAATTTATCATGGCAAACTTTCAATGGTTCTGGCCCAGGTGCTTTAAATCCACCACTAACAAAAGAACCTTCCGGTCTAATGTATGAATAGTCAAATTCAATATCACTCAATCCTTTGTAATATGATTCAATCAATATACCAGTAGATGAAGCCCAACCTTCAATCGAATCTTCTATGACTGTACTGACTTTTTTCGAATTATCAATCCCTTTAACAATAGGTAATTGTTTTGTATGTACTTTTTGAATTGAATAACCTGTACCAGCACCAGACAACAAAAGTTCCATCAATTCTTGGAAAAACTCAATTCTATTACAGTAACTTCCAGAGCAATTGAAAGACCTGAAGTTGTTTTTTAACAATTGAGGACCACCATATTGAAGAGACCTTTGAGAACCAAGGACTTCTTGATTGTAATATGCTGACCAAGCCTCTTGGAACACTTTATTGAAAGCATCTTTATTTTCATCTTTGATTTTCTTATTAAAAAACTCATAATGCATTTCCATGACTCGACTGACGGATTCTGGCCAAGTCTCTTTTTTACCATCAGGCTTTACTCTCGAATACTTACTGTAGAAGATATAGTCTGAGATTATATCTCGACTATCTATACGCTCATTACTCATTTTTATTCATTTGATTTTTTACGAATTTCTTCTGCATCTGCAGGAAAAAGTATACAAACAGGGATAGAAGGGACCTGAAACATCAATGGTATATTGTCCATTGATGCATCTTTATCCTTTGCTCGTATCTTATCGATTATTTCGTTAAAAATACTTCTTTCTATATAAAGATATAGAGGTTTGGGTTTATACTTTTCATCTTTTTGTAATTGCAATTTTTCGATTACAAGATGTGTCTGTAATATTTCCTCATCTGGAAGATACGGTAATAGTTCTTTTATCTTATTTGCACAAATCGCAGAAAAAGATTTCCCAGGTTTTATGACCTGAATGTATAATTTAGCTTCTTTCATAATTATAAAATTTTATAGATTCCTTTATCAATTCTTTCTAACTTACCTTCTTTAATTAGAGATTGAAACCAATGGTCAACTCCTGCTCTAATAGTGCCAGGTTGGAACTTATTCATATTATTGATTTTTCTAACTAATTCATTTCTCTTGATAATACCAGATTCCTCATTCTTCATCAATTTATTAGCAGCATCTACTACTGTATAAATGTTGTCTAATCTATCTTCTCTCATATTGAACAATAAACTAATTCTTTCCGTGCTCTTGTAATAGCAACGAACTTTAAACAATATTCACTATAAATCGCTTCTTCAGTTATAGCATGTGTACTTGGAATAAGACCTTGGTTCAAGAAAAACACTCTATCAGCCTCAAGTCCTTTTGACTTATGGATAGTACTTAATACAATACCTTCAGTTTCATCTGTATAGATTCGTTTGATATTGTTTTCAAGACTTTCCATATTATTCCATACGCAATACAATCTTTGTAGGATTAAACACTTTTCAACAAGGTTTAAATATGAAGGATTATTAATTGCTGCAGAATAAGACAAACCTTTTTCTTTCAGACTTTCAATTTTTTCTTCTTTAAGCCTTTCAAGGTCGTCAATACAGTTTATCTTATCAGTCAAAGCACATAATGCGTTACCAAAGTCTCTCCCTTTAATCGTAGCCTTCTTACCTTCTTTAAGAAGTCCAATAAACACTTCAATTAGAGGGAGATTATTCCTGCATAATACAAAGTCACCTACTTGAGCCTCTTGATATTCACCATTTCTTACGATACCATCAATTGCATTAGGTGCAGCTTCGATTCCTAACGAGAATACCTTCTTAGCCTCCTCAACAATTTTCTTAGCACAACGATATGTTACATCTAACGGCAATACTGCTGTATTCGGCAGATTTTGCAAAAGTCTAAAGTTCGATACGCTGGACCCAGAAAATTGGTAAATACACTGTTTTTCGTCGCCCACAGCAATTAATCTACCAAATTTTGGCTTGATAAATTGCTGAGTCAATTCTCTTTGCAATACATTCTGGTCTTGGACTTCATCTAAAAATACGACGTCGTATTTAGGAAAATCTTTGTCATCAAGCAATGTATATGGTAACCACAACATATCAGTGAAATCCATCTGGAATTCTTTATTACCATTGATTTTTAACGCACTCTTACTCCATTCGTATTCAATCTTTTGAATATCTTCAATCATCCTGTCACGAAATTCAATATCTTTCTCAATACATAACAAAGGAATATCTCTTTCGTAGTCAACCAATAAGTTCATTCTAATTGTGTTCCATATATCCTGAAGTTCAAATAGATATCTCATCTGTTGTTTCTGAGGTATATCTTTAACATCTAATATTTTCCTTGCTAATTGAAAACATTTATTCTCGTTCAATTTCATCTTAAATGAGAAATTGTAGAATAATACTTTCAATCCTTTTGCATGAAAAGTATTGACTTCAATCCTTTCAGGAACTTTCAATTTGAGTTCTTCAGCAATACTCTTATTGAATGCCATAAACAAGACTTTCTTTCCTGGAGATGTCCTTTTGCAGCATTCAATAATAGTATGTGACTTTCCTGAACCGGCTGTGGCACTTATAGCAATATTCTTTCTTGTCTGTTCGTATGTATCGAAAATGGCTAACTGTCTGTCACTCCATTTCATTTTGTAAAGTAGGTTAACTGGTTGATATAATCAACTAATGATTTATAGTCCTTTTCTCGTTTCATGTCCATTTTCTTCTTAATTACGCTCAGAACATCACCGAATTCTATGTTATTGTAGAAAACAGTCCTGTTGTAGTCTATTTTGTTTACCACCCATATGTCTACATCCACATCTTCTATTCTTATACGATATAGAGGGGCTGTTTCTACATATTCGGAAAGGATGTCGCTTTTCATGTCCTTGTTTATCCTTGCCATCGTACTTAGAGCACGCAGAGAATCGTCACTTATCCCCTCTATCTCTATATCCAGGTCGTGCGGTTCAACATAAAATCCGTGTACATACATTGCCATGCTTCCACCAACAACCATACGTTTACACTGCAAACTGTTCCTTAATACGTTAAAAACTTTAAACAATTTATTAACTTTCTCTTCTTTAGTAAAAACAAAATCCTCATTCATAATTCTTCAATTTTATCAGGTTCGTAATATTCAAAATTCTTATAATCAGCTAAAGCATCAGCAACTGCATTTCCATATACAATAGGGTCAGATAAGTTAGTTCCATGTCCTCTTGTCCATTTCAATCTTACTCTCATCTTCTTACTTTTATAAATTATATCCGCCACTTTTTTCCATAAATCAACATTAGCACAACCTTCCCAATTGTTTTGAATACAGGTGAATAATTTCTTAGTACCATTCACAACATATTCACTATCACTCCATACTGTTACGTTTGATGGTTCAGATTTGTTTACAGCTTCTAATGCAGAAAGAAAAGCCCTTAATTCACATCTACTTATAGTGGTATTGCTATATCCTTTTGATATGAAATATTCTTTATCGTCACATTGTATATAAACACCAATGCCACCCTTACGAATTTTCCAATTGCAACTACCATCTGTAAAAATGATTATATTCCTTCTTTCCATACCTAAAGATACCAACTTTTTATCTGTTATTGACCAATAGATGCTTTATATTTCTTCAATAAAGCCATATCAAGGGACACGTTTTCACTCGAAGATACATTCTCAATGCCTTTGTTCACAGCATTAGTGACAATTGTCTTCTCATCCAAGATTTCCTTTATCCTTACATCGATAGTATCTTGTGACATTATGTAATACACATTGGTACTATTCTTTTGTCCCATTCTATCTAACCGTGCTATTGCTTGCTCAAGATGAGAAGGTCCATTAGGATATTCAATGAATATCATATTACTACACACTTGTTGAAGTCCATCTACTCCAGTTGATAATGTAGCAATATTCGCAAACAAGAATTGTTTACTCTTCTTCCATCTCTCGACTCTCGCCATCTTTTCTTCTGTAGAGGTCTGGCCAATGATAAGTTCACTGTCCTTTTTAAATTCTTTATGTAAATGTTCCAATGGTTCTGTGAGTGTTCCAAAAATCAACACTTTTAATTCTTCATCAGCCTCTTTCCAATCTTTCAAAAATTGGATTATAAACTTCAATTTGCCTTTTAAAGATAGTTTCTTCAAATTAGCAATCCTCACAAGATGTTCTGCTCTTTTAGCTCTTTCTGCTGCCTCAATATCAAATTCTTCAAGATAAGCAATAAGGTCATCTTCTGCTTTTTTATATTCTTTTGTATTAGTGATTGGACTATCTATCACTTGCTCTATCACTTCAGGAAGTTCAGTCAATACTTCATTCTTGTTCTTCCTGAAATAGCAATAATGATTTATTATCTCATACAATTCAGAAGTATATGATGCACCAGTAGAATCAAGTCCAAATCTCGTCATCCTTGCATTACAATATCTATAGAGAAAATACTTCAAGTCAGGGAATATATCGAATCTACCTATTATTTTCAGGATATTGATTAGTTCTTGAGGACGATTCATCACGACAGTACCACTCAAAGCATATACTTTATTGGCTTTTTCGACTATTTTCATCACTGCTTTCGAACGTAATGACTTAGGATTTTTGCACAAGTGCACTTCATCCAATATCACAGCTCCCCATTTCTTCGAAAGAGACCTTGTATATCTCAATTGTATATCGTTCTTAGACTTTCCTCTTTTGTAGAGATAATCATAATTTATCACAGTCACATCAGCTTTCCAATCTGTATTCTCACTATCCTTAGAATCAATGATATGTACACTTCTTTTAGAGTTCCATCTATTCCATTCTTTCAACCAACTTGATTTTACTGTAGATGGACATATAATAAGACACGGGAATAAATCGAGAGTTTCGATACACAAAAGGCTCTGAGCCGACTTCCCGAGTCCCATCTGGCAACCATTGATACAGTTACCGTGATTTATCATATATGTTATACCTTCTATTTGATATGGTCTTGGTGTCATTGGAAAATTCAAATATTCAACCATCTCTTTAAGAAGCTCCTCATCAATCATCTTATGAATAGGTTTAAGCTCTATATCACGAGGTTGAATCACCTTTTTATTCACAAATCCATTCACTTCAAGAAATCCTTTGAACTTCGAAGAATTCTCTAAATTCAATTGCGTATACCACTCTTTAGTCGCTGGATTATAATGACATTTGAACTTCTTCATCTCAGCAACTAAATATGGACGATATTCGAAACCTATCCACAACCAATCTTTATCTCTATAATAATACCTCATCTTCTTTAACTAAAATAGAGGAATCGTGTTTCGCAACAAAACTCCTCTTAATCGATTTATATTAACTAAAAGCACTCAAAACTCAACTCAAAAACTTTTCTTTAAACTCTTGCATTGTAAAAATAGGTACTCCTAATGATTCAGCCTTTTGCTCTTTAGTTGAGCCACTACCTCTTTCTTTCACAACTAAACAAGTAGTCTTCTTACTGACTGAAGTACCAATCTTATGACCTTGCTCCTTCAACTTGTTCTCCCAATCCTTATTCCTGAAACCAGTAAACACGACTGTCATTTGTCCATCAAAAGACTTTTCTTCAAGACCATAATAAGTTATAGGGATATGTGCAGAATCATCGTCGTTCACCCACCAATCCTCAACACCCAAAACAAATGCTAAGGCTGTATTAAACCCGACACCTTCAATCTTATCTTCAATGTCAGCCGCCCAACTTTCATCACATTCTTTTGCAAAAGCGGCTACATCTCCATAAGTACATAACTTCAATCCGTCAAGAATTTTTTGGCATGTCTTTTCAGCTATCGCGCCTCTGAATACATTGTAAGCTGTCAATAGTTTTGCAAAGTTCGTACCTTTCTTTCTCAACTCCTCAAATTGTTTTGAAAGTACTTTTGCTGCTACATTACCAATGCCTTCAATTTTCTTGAGGTCTTCTTCCGATAAAAGAACAATACTATCCGGCGTCTTGTATCCAGCGTTGAAAAGCTTCTTTATTGTAGGTTCTCTAAACTCTTTAAAGTCTAAAACTGAGAAAAAATAGACGCATTTTGCCAACATTACACCTTCACATTTCTCATTAGAACAAATCAAATCAACATTATTATTGTCCCAATCAACTTTTTTGCCACAGATAGGACAGACAGAAGGTAAGATTTGACTGTAATCACCTGAAGATTTTACTGTCTTTAAATGTTTAGGTATCACATCTCCAGAACGTGCAATCACTACTCTCGCTCCTTTATCGATAAGATTCTCTCTGACATATCTTGCATTATAGGCTGTACAACGAGAAACCGTAGCTCCACATAACTCTATTGGTTCAACATTGACTACAGGAGCAAGTCGTCCATCTTTAGAAATCTGCCAATCAACACTCTTTACAATCGTCTCTTCTCTTTCTGACCAATCAGGATTCTTATAGGCGATTGCATATTTAGGATTATTGTTGGCAAGACGACCGAGTTCATATCTCTTTGAAGCATCATTAATATCAATCACAAGACCATCACATTTGAATCCATTGGTCAACTTCTCAAAGAGATTGTTCATCAAAGCTAAGAATGAATTTTCACTCTGCATAAGACTTTCTACTGAAACAATTGCGTATTGAGTCTTTATCCATTTATTGTTCTCATTGAGAAAAGTAAGTTGCTTTTCTTTATCCCAATCTTCTCTATTACAACCATATCTAACATAAGCGATTAGTCCTACATTATCAGAAACTACAGGTGAGTTCATAAGTCCAGCTACAGCATTTCTCGCTGACTTATATTGAGTTGTCTCTTTCAATTTCAAAAAATTGATTGTAGGAAAGATTGCTTCACCGAAAGAATAAGTCACCTCATCACAAGACTTCCATTCAGAATTGATTAATTTCTCAAACTTATCTTTACAATTCTGGCCATATTCACCATCACCTCTTGTCCAGGCATCTCCAACAATCTCATTTACACATAATGAAATTCCATCGTATTTAGGTGTTATAACGAGTTTATCGTAAATTTTAAGATTACAAGAAGAAATCCACTTCAAAATTTCATCTTGGGTTTTAACCTTTTCTAAACTATACATAGGAATAGGGAGTCTTTCTTTCCTATCGTTTACTTCATCTTGAATACCTTTTTTGAACCAATCTGCATCAGGATTGATATTGTGTAGTAATTCTACCAATTCATCAAACTCTGCATCAGTGACTTTTGGTTCACCTAAACGATACAATGCATTATAGTCACGTATCTGTTTTTCTAATACTTTAGGGTCTAAATTCGATTTCACCATATTCTTACAATTTTGAAAGTTCTGCACGCAATTTTTCTATATCGTCACATTTGTTCCCCTTAATGCTTTCTTTAGGAAAGCCCATAAAAATATTGTATGCTTCCGGGAAATTGTCTTTAAGCTGTTTTGTTGTATTGATGTCTTCAAGTGCACATTTCGTCCGGTTCATGATATTGGACGCTTTCTTTTCCAGTTCAACCATTTTTTGAACAAAAATTTTTGCCTCCGTTGAATTTTTCAATTCAAAGTATTTTGCTTCAGTTACAAGTTGATATACAAAATAATTAACTTCAACACATGACTTTATATGGCGAAATCGCTCATTTGTAAGACTTGACAGATAAATTTCTTCTCTGGTATTTACCGTATTAGGATATTTATCCATAAATTCAACAACATCTTTTGGCAGATTTTTCCTGAAATATTCATCAGCAAATTCCCCGAATTTTTCACATTCTTTTCTTGCTTGCTCTATGATAGGCTTGATTATATTTCTCGCAATCTTATCCTTTTCACTGATTGTTAATCTTTCGCTTGCCATAATTAAAATATATTTTCTTTGTTACTAATCATCCACATATAATCGTCATGTCCAAATTTAAAGTCTTTCTTTGGCCGACTTTGAATTCTATCTTCAAGAGTCACTGGATTCGCAGTAGATGCTTGAAATGTAAGATGAATTGCAAAATCAGTAATCTCTTGTGCTCCACGAACTTCATTGAAATAGACATCTCGAGTTTTTGGTGAAAAACTCTCAACAATATATGCTCTTATTTCGCCAAGAAATGAAACCACCAGAATCTGCTTTTGCGTATTATACACAATCGCCCACAGATTGTCGTAAAAGGTACTATTTATTTCCATATCTATTTTATTTGCCTAAAGATACCAACTTTTTATCTATGTTGCAACACTATATCTCTTTAAAAAATGATTTTGTGACTTGATTTCTCTTCTCTCTAATAGTCTCATCAATAGTGTTCTTAATACCATCTTTATATCTCTTTTTCAAGACTGAAGCCTTCTCTTCATTACTCTTAGAGTTGAAAGATGAATAATTGATATTGATATCTCCTTTCTGTTCAGGAAGGACCTCGCGATAATCAAATTCTTCACCACATTCAGGACAAGGTGGAATTTCGATAGGTACAAGTTTCATCTCTTTATTATATCCCATTCTATATGAAGCAGCTAATACCTCTTTACCAAACTGCTTACAATCTTTGTTTTTACATTTCCAATATATAGCCATAATCAATAATTATTTCTTCTACCATATTCTGCCATCAATAACGAATCTGCAAAATTATCATCTTCGTTTTTACATTTCTCAGTCCTCCGTAAATCTACTGTAGGAAAGATTCTATGACAAGCCATAAAGCTCATCGCTTTCTTATTATCGTTCTTAGGAATACCCTGATGCATTTGTTTCTGCCAAGTCTTTGGCGCTATTTTCGTATACGATATTCCTAACGAAGAAATGACGCCTTCTATAAGACCTACAATCCAACCAAAATGAAAATTTGATTTTGCTGAGCTGCCAAAAATTGAATGAACGTCTTCAAGAATGATGTGACAATTATCTTCATAGATGCTCAAATCAAAAAGATTGTTCACTATTTCATTAACGTCTACAACTTTATTGTTTTTCAATAACGGAAATGCAGAGACAAATTTCCCATCTTGGTCTATTATCGACACAAAACCAGATTTTCCAGGGTCAATACCTATATAATATTTCATATTATACCTCCAATCTACTTATACCATTCTCTTTGATGACTTTCAATTGACGAATCTCTTCATTCAATTTAGGTACATGAGTGACAATGAGAATAGGTTGTTTAAGAAACGAAATTGACGAAATGATATTTTCAATACCTAACGAATCAGCACTTTCCAAGACTTCATCGATAAGTAAGAAGTTCATACCTCCATATTGTTTGGTAGTATTTATCATCATCTGTAATGCCAATATCAAAGCTATTTCACAACGAGCTTGTTCACCACCTGAATAATAGAAGAATGATTCCATTTCATTTCTGAATACATAAGGAGTGATTTCATCTTTCACCTTGCCATTCGCTCCTTTCTTGAATCCTTCTATCATTATTCTCAAATCACTTCCCATCCTCTTCAATATATCGTTTGCTGAGAATTGAATATTCTTCAATTGTTCAAGTGCAAGATACATTTTGAAGTCCTTGAATCGAGTCGTCCATTGTTGAACTTTAAATATCTTATCATTCACCTGAAGTATCTCTTTATCTTTGTTTTCAATTTCCTTCTCAAGATTCTTGATATTTTCTTCCAGATGTGACGTATCCTTTTTCTTCAATGGAGTTGTCTTAAGTTCATCTATCAATTTCAACTTATGGACTTTCAATTGTTCATTGTCCGTAATTTGCTCTTTTAGTTTATTGATATCACTTTCAATCCTTACAATACTCTCATCAATTTCATAATATTGAGATGAAAGTGTTTTCAATTTGTTCCGGATACTTATCTGTTGGTCAATAATCTTTTTCTCTTCAGCTTGAGTCTCTTTCTTTAGAGAGAGATATTCATCAATTATCGAATCAAGTTCCTCAATCGATTTATCAATAAGACCTTTCTTTTGAGTTTCTTCTTTCAATGCACTTTCAGAAAGTTTCTTCTCAGTTTTCAAATCATCTACACTTTCATCATTCTTTAGAAGAAACTCGTGATGACAATTAGGACAAGTTATGATACCTGCAAGTTTCATCTCTATCGAATCAATAGTCTTTTTGATTGACCTGACTCTTTGAGTAGACTTATTGAGTTTACTCTCTTCATCTTCTTTTTGTTTTTTATAGAGGGAAAGGTCTTCATCAATTTCATTATAAGTCTCTTGAAACGAATTGTCCTCAAGCTCTTCCAATTCTTTCTCAACAGATTTCCTTAACTTAGCAATATCTTCTTTTTGTCGCTCTTTTGAAACCTTAGATTTTTTAAGATTCGATATAGAATTCTTCTTCTCTTCAATATTGTTATCGTAAACGTTGATAAGATGAGTTAATCCAGAGATTTCATCATTCCTTTTCTTTTCCAAGTCCTCTTCGAGAATGAAATTGAGTTGTTCTTCATAAGCTGAAAGTTTTCCTTCAAACGAAGACTTTTCATTCTCATAACCTCGTTTAATTTCGTTTAATTCATCTATTCTCTCAGTAATAATATCTTTTGTTTTATCAATACTTGTAAAATTGATAAAACGACTTATAAGAGCTAATTTTTCTGTATTTGAAGAATTAAAAAATGATTTATAATTCCCCTTACTTACAATATAATAAGATTTAGCATCTTCTGCAGATATTTCAATCCAGTTAGCAATAAACTTATTACCGTCATTGACAGTTGCACACGTCACTGGAGCGAGTTTAGTTTCATCTTCATCAATCAATTCTAATCTAAGAGTTGATGAACCTTTTATCTTAATCTCTCTTTCAATAGCAAGAATCTGTTTACGAATAGGGCAATGAATTTGAACATAAATATATGCAGAATCTTCACCTTCTTTAATAAGTTTCTTGTCAAGAACACCTCTTAAATTAGTACCATAGATTCCATAAAACAAACCTTGTGATAAAAACGATTTACCACTTCCATTTGAAAGTTGGTCGTCCTGAGTCCTATTTTCACCTATAATAGCTATTGGTTCGTTAACAAAATCATATTTCAATGAAGAAAAAGGACCAAAATTTCTTAACATTAATCTTCGCGGTTGCATAATGATTGTTTTACTTGTTCTCTAATTTCATTGAATAACTCAATATCTCCTTCTAATATTTCTCGGACATTAGCTATACCTTGTCCAAGACGATAATCGTCTCCATAATAAAACCATGCTCCTTTTTTCTTACATATTCCCAAATCAACTGCCATTTCAACAGCTTCTTGAATAGTATCAAATCCAACACCAAACCGCAACATTACTTCACATGTCTTCAATGGAGGAGCAATCTTATTCTTAACAATCTTAATCTTGGTTTTATTGGCTACAGCTACTTCTCCATCTTTATCTGTACCTATCCGATTAAATTCAACTCTTTGTGTAGAATAAAATTTAAGCGCTTCACCTCCTGGCGTTGTTGTTGTAGGTCCAAATCCAAATCCATTTATCTTTTGTCGTATTTGATTGATACATAAAAGAATGTTGTTATTCTTATTACAAATATTTTTGAGAATACCTAATTGTGCTGACATTAATCGTGCAATTAATCCAATTTTTGCATCTCCAACTTCACCTTGTATAACACACTGAGGAACAAGACCTGCAACAGAATCAAGAACAACTAATCCAATTTCAGTTTCTTCCAATCCCATTCTTACTGCTTCCAAAGCACTTTCTGCTGTATCAGGTTGAGATAATAGAAATTTATCATTTTCCAGACTAACTCCAATTTTCTTAGCATATTCGAGGTCAAGTGATTGTTCTGTATCAACATAAAAAACTGTTTTACCTGATTCTTGAATTGATTTACACAAATGAAGTGCTGCTGTGGACTTACCTGAAGATGGGGGACCATAAATCTCATGAATTCTACCTTTAGCAAAACCACCTCCAAGGATTTGGTCGAATGCTATTGAACCAGAAGGAACTGTCTCTATATCTACTTTTTTAGTAATCACAATTCCTTTCCCTAATCTCTTTTCAATGCTTGCTAAAAAATTATCAATTGCCATAATTATAATGCTTTTTCTAAAATTTCTACTCCTTCGTTATAATTGTAATCATTCTCATCACAAAAAGTTTTAAATCGCTTGACTATATCATTAGATGACAATGCTTTCACTTCTTTAGATGTTTCTACATCAATTATCTCAACTTCGTCAAGTTTTGTTTTTACATCTATACCTAATTCTTGATAGGTTTTCTTATTAATAGAAGAGAGTTCATCTTTATTACCTTTGAACTCGACTCTTAGAAGATTGTCAGGATTCTCATCTTTAAACATCTTGACAATCTTATCTACCTGCTTGAGAGTTGTCGAATTTAAATCGATAGTAATCTTTCTGAATTTCTTTCCTTCAGATGGAATCAGGTCATAAGTCAAATCGTCATAAAGGACCCAAAATCCCTTGTTTTCATCTTCACCAAAATTATTCTGAGTCAATGAGCCAAGATGAATAACGTTGTCTGATAATTCTTGATAATCATGATAATGACCGCTTAATACTAAGCCCCAATTCTTAAACAATGATGGTCTTATAGAACTTTCTACAGAACTACCATCATTATTCATACTTCCATTAAATGCAATATGAGTAAATAATACATGATTAGAATGATTCTTTTCTCCACTCACTGAACTAAATTCATCGAGCCATATTTCATTAACAAAAAATGGAATAAAATAACAAGGAATATCATTAATCAAGAAAAAATCTAAAGTTGTAATCAATTTAAAGTTAGGATGATACTTATACGCATCGAGAAATGAGCTTTCGCTTTCATAGTTGCCCTTATCATGATTGCCGGGCACACAATAAATTTTATGACCCATTGTACTATACAAATCAATTATACGAGTAAGTGTATTTAAAGTTTCTTCTCTTTGACTTATTCTCGAATCAAAAATATCTCCAAGCCAAACGTGACTTGTTATTCCAAGATTATTTGCTTCACGAATTTCTTGTTCTTGAAGTTTATAAATCTCTTCAAGATTCGACGGTTTCAAATGCCAGTCAGTGCTTATTATTATCTTTCCTGTCATAACGCAGTCACCTTTAATGTATTATCAAGACTTTTCAAAACATTATCTTTCTCTACTTCCTTTTCAAAATAAAAACTTTCCCACACGTTAGAAATCTTCAGAGCTATTCTGAACTTCTTTGTTGACTGCGAATACCCCTCATCATTGTATCTGCTAATAGAAGTAATCTTTATCCTCTTGTTGTTTATCTGTACAAACATTTTACTACCAAATTAAATACGTTCCACTCAATCCTACAAACACATCAAATTCTTTATTGAATAATCCATATCCAGCACCAATTGAAATACCTGCACCAAAACGAGATTTCTTCTTAGGTTTTGTCCAAATTGTTACATCTTGTATCTTTCCTGGAAGATTAGATGAAATTTCAAACTTATTATCGTTTCCTACTTGTTGATGTGATAATAGGAACTTGTTTGAAATATTGAAATCAAGCTTATATTTTGCCAAATGATTAGCCCACACTCTCAAATCATAACCGACAGTATCAGATTGTACATTAAATCGATATAATGAATCATTCTTTTGCAACTTATCAACTTGTTGCTCAAGACCTTCATATTTATACTTCCACTCAAATTCAATTGCTTCAACAAGTGACTCTTTTTCTTTCAATTTGTTGTAGAGTTCCTTATTTTCTTTCTTGAGCTTTGAAAATTCTGTAGAAGGATATAATTTAATATAAGTGTTTAAAGAATCGGTATAAAACTCAATATCTTTTGTAAGAGATTCAACTTTCTTCTGATACTTGTAATTTTTGTAACAAACAATCAATGAGCTTAATATTACAATTGTTACAACTATATTGATAAGTTTATAATTCTTCATACGAAAGCGAATTATGGGAGAGATTTCTCCCTCCCTTTATTTTTTATCATTTTCTCTTTGTTCTGTTGCGCAAATCCTGAAGTTTCGAGGAAACACTTGATTTTGAAGAAATCTTTGTAGTCTTAGATTCGTCGATAGGTGCAGGTTCATCGTTAGAAGAATATTCATCATCAGATGGTTCTTCTCTATAATCATCAAAAGGTAACATCTTACCTTCTCTCATTAAATCGTACCACTTACGAAGCTCTACAACTGAAAGGTCAGATGGTAATTCTTCTGTATCTTCATATTCTCTTTCAATATATTCCTTCAATTCAAGTTTCATCTTAATCAAAGGAGGATATGCTGAGGTTGATTCTTCTTTTTTCTTAGTCTTTACTGGTTCTGGTTTAGACTTTACCTGTTGCTCTTTCTTTGTAGGGGTTTGAGCAACTTCTTTCACTTCATCGTCTTCAGGTACAAGTTTTTCAATTTCTTCAAGTTCATCCAAGAATTGGTCGTTCTGGAAAATTCCGAATTTGTATTGCTCATCAATTCTTTCAAGACCTTCAATCTGAAGATTCCAATCCTTGCGTGAAAATACATCTACATACATATCTTCAAGTTTAGGAAGTTCTTCAAGACTTTCAAGTACTTCATCTGACACAATATTCTTTTCGAAGAATTCATCCCAATTTTCACCAACTTTAGGCAAATCACAAGAAAGTGCAAATTCGAGTTTATTCTTATCGTTAAGGCTTGTGTTTACAATCAAAGGATAACCTTTCTCATAATCTGAGAAAATATCAATACTGAGAACATCATCGTCACATCTTTCAATTGAAATCTTCTTCAATTCTTTCCACCACTGTGGACGTATATCGAATCTATGGATTTCATTTTCAGCATATACATAACAAACATAATTCAATTGAGCAGCGATACCCCATACCCATTGTTTTTGTTTATTACGATAACCATTGATTGGTGCCAAGAACTTCTTTCTTTCATCTGCATCCTGGATTTCACTTGCTAATTCGTACACATAATCAATATATGTAAGAACAGCATCTTTACCGCCCATTCTTTCACTATGGACATCAGAAGTGAAAATATCTTTCATCTTAACTTCTTTTTTACCAGTGTCTTCACCATTACTATTATAAACGGGACACTCAACAGGAAGTTTGACTGTTTTACGTGGGATATAAGGTCTACCTGTCTTAGAAGGTAATACTCTCAGGACATAACGTCCTTCTTTTGCTACTGAAAAGAAACTTGCTCTGCCACCTTGACCACTAAATATAGGGTTCTTCATTGTGTCTTGAGCTTTCTTCAAATTACTATCAATGTCTTCGACATTTACCTGCTTTCTGTATTTTTCTCTATCAAATGCCATAATACTTAATTATTTAATACGTTTATTTAATTTGTTAACTATCTCATTACCAATCTCTTTATATTGTTTGATATACTCTTTGAATTCCATCCATTCTTTTTCACTTTCAAATATCTCATAATCAACTACTTTCTTAGCTAATAATTCAAGAGTGAGTCCGTATGCAACTGGAGTATTCACCTCAACATTTTCTTTACCTGCACGCTTACCGTAAGTAACTTTTATCAAGTCCCAACAAAATGGAGCGTGTAGACATTGTTCAATGTAGAACTTTTCAGTCAATTTAATTTTCATAATTTACAAACTTGGTTTCTTTATCATATATGTATTCACTTTACCTTCTACCAATTCTTGAACAAATTCATTAGGTGTGACTTTAGGTAAGATATTGTTCAGCTTTTTATCTTTAGAACTAATTGCCCAAAACAATGTATCGAGTTTATCTCTCTTACATTCAAGCTCAATCAATTCAAGTTGCAAGTCTTGATATTCAACATCTAATTGGATAATCTCATCGAGACCTTTTTCTGTCAATTTAAATGATTCACCATCAACTCTTACTCTACCTTCATTCGTTGCAGCTTCTCTTCTATATTTTCTTTTTAATTCTGAAACATATACATCACAATTCAATTTAGCCTCTTTAGCCTCTTTCTCACAATTCGCTTTCCACATCCCTACTTTATTCAATAACGCTGAAATTGTTGTCGCTTCACCGTATAAATTAGAATAATCAATCTTAGTTATATCATCCAAAAAAATCTCTTCATCACCATCTGTCTCAATTAAAACTATTGTCTTATCTCCTTGTTCAAGTATTATCTTCATATCTTTAATTCTTTAACATTGGTAAAATTACTGTTTATTCCTGTTTTATCCAACTTATTACATCTATAATGTGAACTTCATCAAATGAAAGAATGAACCTATGATAAAACAGTGAATGAAGTATTCAAATTAGTCATAAGACAGTATTCTTCTTTCCACTTATCCCATTGAATGTAACCATCAACAAGAAGAAGGTTCCCTTTACTGGATTGTAGGAATTCTTCATATTCAGAATATAATTCTGAAAAGACAATCACATTGATGAACTCATAGTTACTCTCTAATGTGATGATACAGAATTTGCCTTTCTTCGATTTCCTCTCAACAATATCAAGAACGTAACCGCCAATAATTGCACAGATATCGTGATTGTCACCTTCGAGATACTTGACTTGTCTCACATCATAATAGACAGCTTCATAGAATTGTTCATGATATCTATTAATAAGTTCTTCATAATCGAATGTAGCAAAACCTGACAACTTTTTCTGTTGTAATGTCCACCACCAATCTTCTTTCTCTTTACGTGCTTTGATTATACTTGTCAATAAGTCCTTATCTTCAAGTACTTTAACCCTCTTGTTTTCCCTATAGGATTCAATCAGTCTCAACCTCTCTGCAGGATGTTCTATCCTTTCGAGTTTATCAAATGCACCACTATAAATGAGATTTTCAATCACAGATTTATTGACTGGTGAATTCTTCACTATACATCTATCAATAAATTCATCTAATGAAAAGAACTCACCATTTTTCTCTCTTTCTTCTGCAATGAATTGTTGAGCTTTCTCACCACATTGTTTCACTGAATTCAATGCCCAATACATACTGTTTGTCTTGATATCTGAAACAATATTGATACCAGATTTATTTATATCTACTGGACGAATTTCAATTTCTCCTGATTCTTGAATTTCATTGATATAATATGGATAATCCTTCAATTCAGCGTAACTAAATGTTACAGACCAGAATTCAATAGGATAATGTACTTTGAGCCATATACAATTGTAACCGTTTCTTGAATAAGCAATCGCATGGGATTTGTTGAACGAATATTTACCAAACTCTTCCATCTGTTTCCAGAGGTCTCTTGCATATTCTTCAGTTACACCTTTATCACCAAACTTCTTTACGTATCCTTCAACGAACTTATCACCGAATGTTTTGATTTTTTGTAATAATTTTTTACCAATACATTTTCGTACACTATCAGTGGTTTCTAAGTCAAAATCAGCAAGTTCCTGACAAAGTCTCATAATATCTTCTTGGTACACAAGAAAATTTTTTGACTTAGATAAAACCTTTTCACCACCTATAGGAGCTTCATGCTCAATTTCACCTCTCTTAGCTAAAACAAACTCGTTATGAATATTATTCTCAATCGGTCCTGGACGATAAAGTGCTGCACAGATACCCATCTCATCAAGACTCTCAGGTTGCATCTGTACACAATAAGACGATAATCCTTTTGCACCGAAATGAAAAACGTCATTCAAAAATCCCTTCTTGATATATTCAAAAACCATAGGGTCGTCCAACGGAATATCTTTATAGAGGTCTAACTTGATTCCATGATTCTGCTCTATCAGCTTTAGCATATCAGCTAACTTATCAAGTTGAGCAATTCCAAGGATATCTTCTTTAAGAAAACCCGTTTCTTCTATTTCACTACCTTCCCATTCAGTTACACTAAGTCCTTTCTGTTCTTTGATTGGTACCCATTGAGCTGATGTCTTTTCATCAGGAAATATCACAGTACCACATGCATGTATCGAAGCAGCTTTAGGTGTATTGAGACAAATCATCATGTCGTTTATAAGTTCGGTATGAGATTTCACGAATTCTCTCAATTCAGTATCTTTACATATTGATACGAAAAAATCTTCAACACTTTTCATACCTTCTTCATCCCGAAGTTTAGCTGTGATTCTTCTCACTATCTGAATAGGTATACCTTCACATCTTGCTAAATCTGTGATTGCTGCTTTGAGCTGCATTGTAGTATATGTTCCAAGAGATACAACTTGAGATGTTCCGAATCTTTGTTCCATATACTCCTTAACACGAGGCCGTTCTCGACCACAAAAATCCGTATCTATATCAGGTAACGAACCGAGATTGGTTTCTTCACAGATTTCTTTCTTAATTGTTTTAATCGTTATCATAATCAACTAATTTATCTCCTTCTTGCAATTCACCAGCTTTAATTATCATTTTCTCATCACCTCTAAATATCCGCACAAAATCTGAACTCTTGATTGTTATAGGTTTGCCATCATTTTCATTTATGATGACCTCCTCAACTTTATCATGACGTATCAGACGACCCGTTGTTAAAAATCTTTCGAACAACAAATCATAATCAAGAGGATTGATATGTGTCAAACCTAATAAATAAGTTATCAAACTTCCAGCCGAAGAATTATGAACAACAACACCTTCTACATTATAAGAAGGATTATTTTTCACTTGCAAATCATAAACTTTATCCGAATATGGAATTAATACTTTCTTCTTTAGTTTTACCATTTCTTCTCAACCTTTTTGCTCGATTATACAATAAATTAAATTTAGAATCATCTAAAGTTACTAATTTAAAAATCCAACCTTTTTCTTTACAATATAATTCTGCACTTTCAATTTTCTTTTTTAAAACATCTTCTCTATAAGTTGATAAAGGGTTATTATAACTTAATCCATTATCAACTCTACTTTGAAGATATTCATAATTTTTTTGAAAATTCCTTCTAAAATCTGATTTAACTTCAATTAAAAATATTTGCTCATTCTTCTTAATTATAAAATCAGGAAAATAATGTTTCGTTTCACCTTTAAATTCATAATTTAAAATAACGTCACATCTTTTTACATCATATCCTTCATAAATCATCCATTTTACAAAAACACCTTCTCCAAAAGATTCGCATTTAATACCTTCAATAATAACCTTTATTGGGGTATGATTAGGGGTAATTTTATTCTTAATAAAATTCTCAATACGTTTTTCAGCCCTTTGCTTTGAAGCAATTTTTCCTTTTTCTTTATAATATCTTTTTACACCTTCACTTATTTTTTTGCGATATTCAGGATTTTCATAATAAGAAGAATCTCTTTTAGCATTCGCTTCACTTCTTTTATAATGACCTATACATTCAGTACATAAATTGAAACAAGTTCTTTTTTCAAGTTGACAAAATAATGTAGTAAATACTTTCCCACATCTTTTGCATTTCAATTCTACTCTTACAATCTCAGAAACTCCATTAGGTTTCAATCCTATACCATTTTTACAGAATGGACGTCTCGCTCCTTTCTTATACAGTTCTTTATACTCTTCTAAAGAAATAATCTTTCTATCGACATGATAACAATTTTTTGCCATAATTAAAAATTTTTCGATAAAGTACCTGAAAATTCATTTAATCTTCAACTACTTCCGATAAAATATCAGTCTCATTTAATTCGATAGCTTTTACATAACCTCTATTTTTTGTCAAAATCTTATGGTCTTTAGTACAAATTATTTCTTTTCCATTATCCAATTCAAGTTTAACAAGAAATTCATTGACATTATAAATGAATTTATCTTCAACTTCATTCCAACCATCTTCTCCTTGTACAATATCACCTACTTGAATATCTTGAATAAATTTCCAACCATTTTTAGTTTTAACTCTCGATTCTGGTACAAAACATCCACGCCCTGTGCCTAAAAGTATATCGTTCTTTCTACACCAATTGACAATGTCTCGTAAAGTCAAGAAGTAATCAGCAACTTCTCCATCTTCAATTATCTTCATCTCTCTTTCGAGTCTCTCACCTATGACATCATTACTGTACTTCTCAAATATCTCAGGATGCTCCTCTAAACCTTTGAAAATAAGGTCTTCGAACATTTCTACGTTACTGTCGTATTGTTGAGCTTCTTCATCTGTCATCCGATAAATAGGCATGTGTCTTACTTGAGTCTCAATTACGAAGTTACATTCAAATGAAATTTCCTCAAGATTACTTATTGCATTTTCAAATGTTTCATAGAATTTCTCGTCATCAGAAAACAGATAACTCAATTCTTCAAAATACTCTTGATAATTCTTGAAGTATTGATTGTGACTTTCGTGCGTCGGTACTTTACCGAGTTTGTTCAACTTATCTTTGATAGGACTCCATTCCTTCTCAATATAATAAGCATCACACATTGCAACTGGTTTTAAATCGCTTTTAAAGAATTTCTTCAAATTATCGAGATATTCTCTATCACGATTGTTTTTCTCATATATAACTGTATCTAACTGATAATAGGAAGTTAATTCTTGGAGATTCTTTGGAATATCTTTATAAGCAATTGTTTTTGGGTCCCAAATGAAAACCAATCCATCACAATATTCCTCTAATTCTTCTTCAGAGACGAATGATGAATCTTCAGTATTCATAATTTCATTCAACTTCAACAAATTAGACCAACCAACACTATTCTTTACAAATGCCTTTACAGTATATTTAAGGTCCTTCTGTTCATTTAGAATTTTAATTTCCAATCCTTGTATTGCACGAAGACCAGCTTTCTGACATGCATTCTGGAATTTCATGGCTGCAGCAAGTGTACCTTTTTCACACAAACCAAGACTTGTGATACCAAGGAATTTTGCTTTCTTGCACCATTCGTCATACAATCCTACACCATTCATTAATTCAAATGGTCCATGTATACCTATATAAGTTGAAATTCTGAAAAGTTCATCATCTAATTGAGCTTTTCCAATCCATTTTACTCTTTCAAGCTTGACATTCTTTTCTTTTCCTTTCTCAAGTGAATACCAGATACTACCGAATCTGAAGATGTAATAGTTACAATCTGTCAAATCACATGCCCAATGGAATTCTTCATCGAAAAGAATACCTTTCTCATCGTCATCCCATTTGATAGGTTCAAACAACTCGTAGGTCCTATCATTGATTTTTAAGACGAAATCACCTAATTCTTCATACGAAATAAAATTATCGTCGAGATATTGTAATAAATCTGCATATAGTTCATTCATAACAATATTCTGTTAAAAAGAAAAGGCTGAGATAGATTTCTCGTACCTCAACCTTTTCATAAAAATATTCAGAAAGAAGGGTTTACTTATTCAACAACATCAAAGAACTTTTCACATACATGTTTTACTACAGTGTAATATGTTGAGAGTTCCTTTGAAATCTGATAGAAAGAACGACCATCATTCTTCAAAAGTTCATCATAAATCTTTGAAGAAATATCACTCATCTTTTCAGGTTTTTCACCTTTCGGTTTTACATTCAATTTAACTTTCGGTTCTCTTGGTGCTTTCGGAGCTTTTTCTTTAGGTTCTTTCTTGGCTTTCGGAGCTTTTTTAGCAACTTTCTTTTCTTCCTTTTTAGCTTCTTTACGCTTCTTCTCATCTTCAGGACGAGGTTCTTCAGCATCTTCTTCAACTGTTGCTGCATGCTCAGCAACCATCTGCTCTTCAGCAGCAACATCTTCATCAGAAGCAATCATTTCAGGGTCTGTATAAGTTGAAATTCCAGCTTCTTTCTGTTCAATCAACTTTGCAAGTTCTTCTTTTGAATACTTTGCGTAATTAGGAATACCAAGCTCATTTGCTTTTTTACGAAGTACCAGTAACGATTCTTTAACTGTTCCCATAATAGATTAATTTTAAATGTTTTGTATTAATGTTCTTTTGACACTGTGAAGATACGACCTTTTGAAAGATGTAGCAACACTTGGTCGAATTTATTTCTCAGAAAAGATTACCTTTTTCAATTGTTCGAGTCTCTCTTCAACACTTCCAGTAATTGTAATATAAGGAATGTCATAATTCTTCAAAAATTGTTGTATCTTCATGTCAACATCCTTCTGGAACTGTTCATCTACTGACCTTACTCCATCTTCAACAAGAGGAAATTCAATAGGAAAATAAACAATCAATGAAAGTTCATACTTACGACGAACAACTTCTTTTCTTTCACGAAAATCTTCGTTACTGAGTTTATTGTAATCTTCATCTTTAGGATTACATGTATCAAACAATCTTGAAGTGTAAGCTGCAACATCAACAATACATCTATCACTTACTGAAGGATTATCAAACATCTTATCGAGAATTTCGTTATAAGCATCAAAAATCTTCTTCTGTGATTCAGAATTACCATTTTCATTGATTACAACTTCTTCTCTTTCTAACATCTGACGTACAACTTCTGAATAGAAGTTCCACCCTTTGAACATCTCGTCATTCTTAACGGCTTCAAACAGTGTCGTCTTACCAGTGCCTTGGGCACCACAAAAACTGATTCTTCTGTGATTAATCATCGATTGTCTCCTTCGCCGTTAATAACATTCCTTTGTTTTCTTGATGCAAGTTTCTCATTATTCTGGATAGCAATCTCTTCAATATCCAATCCAAGACTGTCAGCCAATCCATTGAGATACTTCCAAATGTTCTTCCAAGCACTCAGAACAGCAGTTTTTCTCTTTTCAGGGAAAGTGTTTGTTTCACCATCTTTCCAATCGTCACGCAACCACTTCTTTACCTGCTCAGCAATCTTTCCTACTTCTGAAGGAAGTTTAACTCCAATAGAAGCAGCAGAAAGTTCTGGTTCTTTTTCTGTCCAATTCCAATCTTCTTCAAGAGGAAGGTCTAATTCAACCCGAATACTTGCCAAGCACCACAGTTGGTCTCCAATTTCCTTAGAGATTTCTCCGAGTAATTTCTTTTCATCTTCTACACTGTCAACTTGGTCGAGTTTTTCATAAGTTTCACCCAACTCACCACATAATCCTAATACTACATAAGGAATTGCGACTTTCTCATGATAGGCTTTAGTTGTAATAGCCTTGTTTTCATACTCTTTGTAATTCATGTTTCAAAAATTATTTATGATTAGTTTTCCATATCTGAATTTGTCTCAAAAACTCATCTCTACTATTCATAGAGTTATCTAAGAACAATCCTGAACAGTAATTTGTCACCATAGAAGAATTATCTTCTGCACCTCTCATACTTACACACATATGTTCAGCTTCTATATAGACAGCAATGCCTCTCACACTATCCTTAAAAATAGATGCTAACCAATCATGTATCTGTTTAGTCAGTTGTTCTTGAAGTTGAGGTCTCTTTGCAAACCAATGTACAACTCTATTCAATTTAGAGAGTCCAATGACATTTGCACCTTCTTGTGGTATGTACGAAATGTGGCAAATTCCGGTAAATGGTAAAAAATGATGACTACAAAGTGAGTTTACTCTAATACCCATCTCTGTCACCATTCCTGTATAACCTGTACCTTCAAAAGTAGCAATACGAGGTTGTTGCTCGTAAGCTCCTGAAGTGATTTCATTAACCATCATTTTAGCTACTCGCCAAGGAGTCTTGACCATATTAGGGTCATTCTTCCAATCATATCCTAATGCTTCAAGAAACTTACCGTATGCTTCTTCAGCGTTAATTAACATTTCTTTCTTTTCTTCTTCGGATAGGATTATATTCTGTCCAGCTTTAATCTTCTTTTCCATATGTTTAAACTCCTCTTTTTGTTCCCCAAATTATAATCTGTAATCTATCTGAATAACGATATCCATGCTCTGCACAATATTCAGCGACCATCTGTCTGTTCTGGTCTAATTCGTCATTTCGGCTTCCCGCGGGCATGAGTGTTATATTCCAAGGATTGATAAATCTTGTGTCAAACCATATCTCAGTTCCATTGAATTCTTGAGAGTATCTTTTACGAGACTTCTTTTGAATATCATATAACATCAAATCGTGGATTTGTTTTTCAATTTCTTTGAAATCTTCTTTTCTACTGACTACATACTTCAGACTGAAATCTTTAGCATGTTCAATCATCTTCCACAATGCTTCAATATTGAATCTTTCTTTAGCATGCTTCTTCAAAGCTGGACTCCATTTCATTCCGAGTTTCTTAAGCTTCTCGTCAGTAGGTTCCGAAGATGATAATTTCGGCGAGATATTAATCAAGTCTATTTCTTTCAATATAGATTCATCTACAAGAAGTGTTCCGTTCGTCTCTATAAGAATATCCATACAGTAATCATTAGCTATCTCAATCAAGTCAGCAACAACATCTGGATACAAAAAAGCTTCACCCCCACTTATTGAAAGTGTAGTTGTCATCGGATATTTCTCAATGATATCGACAACTGATTGATAGTTGTACTTGCCTTTCTCAGGAGCAAAGCTGGAATAAGCGGTATCACATATACTGTTATCAAAACAACAACGAAGATTACAGCCAGACAAACGGACAAAAATTGTTGCCTCACCTGCTGTATTTCCTTCTCCTTCAATAGAATTAAAGACCTCAATAATTGGTCTTTTCTTTTCATAATCAATATTTCTCATCATTATTTAACTTGTTGTTCTACTTTAGGATTTTCAAACCATTTTGTTTCTGGATTTTTCTTCTGATGTCTTCCGTCAAGATACCAATTGAATAATTCTACACTCCACTCACTTGTTACTGATTGTGAACATTCAAATGGTATTTCAAATACACTCGACATCGATACAATATCTTCTCTTTCTGCAGTAGCACTTCCTGTTCTTGTTTCGTAATATTGTACCTTATCAAGAAATATCTTCGATTCGTTATTATTCATTTTCGTACAATCGAGAATGCTTTGAATTCCTGACAAAAAGAATAACGACAACATTTCTGCTGACGGATTAAATGGTAAAGAGACCCATCTTTCACTATGCTTTTTGATGAAGTTAATGTATTCTTGATTATCTTTGTCCCAAAAAACTGTACAATGGTCAAACGAATCGATAAATTGTTTGATTGAACCTTTCATCAATCCGAAATCGTAAATCATTCCAGCATTATCTAAAGCACTTGCTTTTAAACTTACTAACACTTTAAATGAATGACCATGCAAATTTTCCCTGCAGTGTCTCGTCGAGCAATTACGCACAATATGCGCCATCTCTCCTTCGAATTCTTTTGTAATAATCATAAAATCTTCCTTTTAGAATTAATGTTTAAAGATACTACATTCACTTCAGTTTTTCGAGTGGAAGGGTATATAGCAATTTAATTTTAAAGTAAATATATGGCACAAAAGAAGAAACTCCATTTTTCAAGATTCTCACTGAATTTTCATTAGGATGATTAGCTTTGATGGTATATTCAGTTCCTTCCCAGATTACAGTTTCTCCTGGTTTTAATAGATAAAATTTATCCCAATAAGATATTGATTCTTTTGATTTAGGATTATACTGAAAATTTGGAAGTCCATATTCTTGAATAAATTCTTTTTTCCAGAAAAATTCAAATGCTTCATCTAATTCAAAAATGTTTGGTAATAAGAATTTCTTTGAAAGGTCTAAAATTTTGAATTTCTTTTTCTCTGCTATATCTTCATTCATCTTTTTGAATTCAGGTCTATCGTAAATAATTGACCTTAACTTACAACTTAAATACTCTAACTGTAGTATTTTTATAAACTCTTCATTAGTTAAACTACGTGATTTTTCCATATCGAATTTTTGCTTACAAAACTACAAACTATCTTTCAATATGGAAAGAAAGGGTTACTTAATTGTAACCCTATTATTTCTCCTTGTATATCCCAGTCACTACCCCTTCTTCGTCCGTTATGAATAGGGTCTTGTGTTCCTTGGATTCGTACACCCTTTCCGACAGTCTTCTTACCGGGTATGTGTTGCCGTTGCTGTCCTTGATAGTGTACATTATTTTGTTTCCTTTGTTAAAATCCGGTTCCTTCTCTTCTTCTTCTTCTTTCATCTTATAGAAATCACTGATGAATTGTTCCACGTGAAACAATTCACTTTTTCCCTGCATTACTCCTATGATTACACTGCATCTTTTCGCTGATTTATAACATGTTAGGTTTGTCAAGTAACACATATTGAACACTTTATTTATTTGTTCCTCATTGACGCAAAGGATAAAGCTGTTGTTGTACTTTTTCTGAAATTCTTCTCTATCCATAATCTTTTTATTTTTAAGTTTTGTAAAATATCTATACTAATTGTCAAGGAAATAGGGGTTACTTTGATTTTCACCCCTTCTTTCCATATACTTAATAATTCGTAACCTTTTGTCTTGTATTGGCTCTGAACATCACCAATTTATTTTAATTAATCTGGCTCCCCAACCTTTACCTGTTGCTCCTTCATATCCATTTACATTCCAGCTAAGTTGTCTCTTTTTATTCACACACAAGCAATGTGGTCGAATTACTTTTCCATAACTACCAAAAAGAAAATCGCCTGTCAAAATTTCTCCATTTTCTTTATAAGCTGTTGTATTATCTCTTGTAGGGTCATAATATATCTTGTGTCCTTGATATTCTATGCAATCCATTTCAACTTCTTTATTTACCCACTCGTAAATTCTTTTTGTTCTTTTGGTCGGTTTACCATTTCTCATTACAGGAACATCAATCCATTTAATTTCTTTAATTGTAATAGTTTTCATATCTTTCTGTTTTAATCGTTTAATATCTCCTTTTGTTTTACACTGTAAAGATACACCTTTGGACCACGCGGTCCAACAATTAGACTAAATTATTTGTATAAAAATTTATAGGTTCTATAATATCATCTAATGCTTCGAGCAATTCTTCCTGAGATGCATCACCTGGGTCTTTCTTTTTATCTTTCAAACAAGCAATTCCGACATTGAAATACTTCTGTAAAGTCAAAGCTGTGGATTTTATCATCTCAGGTTTATCAGGGTCATAGAGTAAGATAATGTTTCTGACACTTCCTTTCAATCTCAATAACTTTATCTGCTCTGTACCCATATTATTACCAAATGTAAAAATACATTTTATCTCATCTGATTCATAGAGATGAAGTTTATCATCTACAGATATATAATCGAATAGACCTTCAACTATTATAATGGTATCAGTTGTGTCTGTAATATTATCGTATCCTCCTAACACTCTTGAAAATCCATCTGTAGAGTTTTCATATCGGAGAACGAGTTTTTCTTTACCTTCTTTGAATGCTTTAAGGTTCTTTTCGTGCCATTCTTTACTTTTCTTTGAACGTGCCAACCAAGCTGTCGTCTTTCCGTTCATTGTAAATTGAAATATGATTTTGTCGCGTAATTTCTTATCAAGAAAGAAGTTTGTGATTGCTGGCTTGAATTCTTTATAGTATCTTTTGTTGAATCCTCGATTGTTCAAGTATTCATCTTCTTTAAGATATTCTAACTTTCGAGGAAGTTTACATTCAGTTAATTCTATAGGATTTTCATTCCCTTCATCTTTTTCTTTTATAAGAGGAGTCAACTTCGAGATTTTTACACTATTTTCATAGTTTATTTTCGCTAAATCTAATCTATTTATTTTTTCAAGGAAATTCTTCAGATTAGTCTTCTGTCCACATTTAAAACAATGAAAAAACCCATTATTACCAACATCATTAAAATGTACACCCCATTTCCCACCTTTTCCACAAAAAGGACACACTTCATCTCTGTTTTGATACCAACCAGCAGCACCAAACGGAGTTAGACTTAATTCTTGTATTATTTCATCTTTATCAATTCTAAACATCGTTATACTGTTTTTGCTCTACTTGCTTTATGTAACTTCTCTTTTTCAGGCTTTGATTCTGATTTTTTAGTTTTCTTAGGTGTATTGTTAAATAAATCGATTGTCCTGCTTCTGCTATAGAATCTTCCTTTATCGTAATTCGTTGCAATAGGTAATATTTCATGAGACTCTTTATAATCACGTAATTTATCAATATATATACGCATTAATTCTTGTCTTTTTTCTTCTCTTGTCTGATTACCAGTAAATACAAATGAAAACGGCTTTACAAGAGTCTTATCACCTTCTGTATAACTTCTATCAATAACTTTATCAGCATTATCCCATATCTCTATAGGGACGTTACTTGCTTGAGTCGCAGTAAATCCTACCATCTTGAATTCTACACATATATTCTTGAATAATTGGGCACAAGTTTGCAACTTGTCTTTCTTGAATGAAGGATTATTGTCAATAGTCTTGTTTATTCCTGTAGCAACAAGGTCTAATGAATCAAGAATAAGTACTCTTGGGAAATATTGATGTTCTTTATGATAATCAAGAATCAAGTTCCTTATATCTACCATCGTCGCTTCACCAAACTTTTCAAATCCATAGACGTCAATATCTTGACCAAACTCTTTCATAGCTTTCCATGTCTGTTGAATCTTATTCTGGTCTTCAGTCTTAAGATATCCTTGTCTTATATCATTGTAGGGTTGATTTGTCCAATATTGGTCGTATCTATCGAGGCATGCTTGAATTCCACCTTCAAGCTGTATATGTAAAACAGAATTTCCATCCAAAGCTGCTTGCATTCCGTGATGTCTAAGAACAGTTGATTTTCCGATACCTGACCTCATAATCCATAATACAGTATCTTCAATAGAAGCTCCTCCATAAGACAATTCATCAAGTCTATCAATCCCAAGTGTTATTTTCTCAGAGATATTACTCGAATCAATTGATTCACGTCTTTTTCTCATTCGTAAATCAAATCCATTGAAGACTTGCTGAAAACTACCTCCGTCGTGTCTTAATGATAGAGAAAGTATCCTTTGACTCTCTTCTGCGTTTACCCGTATAGCTTCTTCCTTCTTTCCTTCTTCATAAAGGTCATGTACTTTCTTAGAGAGTAATTGAAATTCTACATCCTTAATATAAGATTCGAGTTGGTCTATGATTATTTCTTTATCAACTTTTGAAGCGCTTTGAATTTCATGAATTGTTTCTTGAACAAAATCATTGTCAATATACTTCTGTGAAACAGCTCCTAAAGATGGAACTGTTTCTTTATCAGTAAATGTTTCAATAGCTTCTCTCAGAAGATATTTATATCCTGGCCACTCTTTAGGTATCAGTTGATATGTCAAGTTTGTACATGCTATCTGAGTCAATGTAGGGTCAAGATAGATTAACTTGAACAATTCTGCCATAAAGTTGGCACTTAATTTCATTGCCATATTACACTAAATCTATACTAACTTTAATTTCTTTCTCGTCTTCACGCAAGCTATTGACTGCTAAAAATGATGCCATACAAATATCGTCGTGTCCCGACGCAGCTTCAAGTTTTCCATTATCACTCTTGAATGTAATAGAAGAGAATTCTCCGAACATTATATCGACAGCTTGCTTTGTTTCACCAGGTGCATAAGGGCATTTTATTTGTCCTCTCTCAAACATTGCTGAAAGGCTTGGTAAACCAGTGTAAAGGTCTTTCTTATTTCCTTCTGTTGTCGTAAAAGGCTCTATGTTTTTCAACCCTCTTTCTTGTGCTAATCCAGAAAGTATGGACTGGAATCCATTTGCTTCACACCTAATTTTATTCGGTCTGAATAATCTATCGAGTTGAACAATCTTATCTATCTGTTCATTATGAGACATTCCTCTTTGTCTATAATAATAAAGTAGATAATAATTCTTCATTGTATCGATACCCCATACACTATAAACAGTATAGTCAGCACCAATATTACCAGATACAGCAAAATCAACTCCAATATGAACTCTCACTAATTTGAAAGGATAGTCATCTATTGACGTTGCAAATCTCACATTCTCCATTCCGACGATACTTCTCATTAGATATTCATATGGGAATATTGTCGAAGAATCACTGATAGGTACTACCAAGTACTCACGATTGAATACAATTGTACCAAGTTCTTCTTTCTTCATCAAGATTTGGTCAAATGTATATCGGTCTGGAGCAAGTGGTCTTCCGTCAGGAAATATAATCGGATATTCAAAACAATAGAAGCGCTTATCTGCTTTCAGTACTTGATATAACTCATTAGGTGCAGAAGAATAAGGAGTTCCACAAACTAAAAAGTAACCATAAGGTTCAACAATAGGCTCTATAGTACCTTTAATCAATTCCTTCATTTTTTCTCTCTGTTCATCAGAATAAAGAGAACTTTCATCAGGCATATCGTCACAAATTGTCGCACCTACATGTAGACCACGAATAAAACCGTCTTTACCACGAACATGAAGAATACTACCAGTTTCTGTCGTTATACCAGTTTCGCCAATAGATGCTTTATTGTTAGGATTGATTTTTTCTCTCAAAAGGTCATTTGTTTCAATTTCTTCTCTCACTTTAGCTACTTGAACTTTAGCTAAAGTCATTGTTGAAGTTATGTAACAAGTCTCTTTTCTATTCGCATTATCTATCGTATCAGGTCTCCATAAAGTTGGTTTACAATAACTCCATAACCTCCAGAGTATGAATGCGTAAGAGAAGAAGAAACTATTATGCACCACCGTTCCGTCAGATAATAAGAATTTATGGTCACCATCTAAAGCGAATCCGTAATAATCACCTTCTCCTGCAGGAGTAATTGTTAAAGACGATTTATTACCTTGTTGAACTTTATCATATTGTTGTACTTGCTTTCTCTTTACTTTAGTAGGAATTGTCCAGATTTTACCAGATATATATATTCTATAAAACTTATAATTTTCATAATTATATTCACCGATTTGTATATTCTTCCTTACATGTGTTTCTATAGATGTACATTGAAATCCAAGTGATAAAGCAAGAAAACGAATCTGTTCTATAAGTTCATATGTCTTTAAAGATAATTCAAATGAACATGAATTTACAACAGTCCCTTTTCGTTTTAAATAATTTTGTTTATTCAAATGACCATCAGAATCCAATATGCCAGCTAACAATTGAAGTCTCTGTTTACGAGATGACCTCATATAAATATCAGGGATATGTTTATTTTTAAGCAAATTCAAAGCGTCTAATTTAGATGTCAAATCTACTCCAGAAATCCCATTAAGCATATCTTTTTCTTTATAGGAATACTTTCCTCCTATATGTTCAGCATACTCTTTAATTGCGCATCTAACTTCTATATCTGGATTTGTTATATAATAATTACAGTTTGTACCATCTCCAAGCCAAAGTCCAAGCCAATACGGGTCTATAGAAAGTTCTTTTTCAGAAAGTTCCCATCCATCAACTTTTCTATATCCAAAAATCTTTTTTTGACTATAACCTGCATGTTTAGGAATTTCTTCAACAGGAATATCTTTATAAATTCTTTTTGTCACTCTCTTATTGTTCACTGTCGTTGGTCGGTCCCAGATACAACACACTAAATGACCTTCGTTTACATAATAATCCTTAGCATAAGTCTGCGAAACTTTATACATAGGGGCTCGTCCTCTATGAAGTTGAAGTACTGTTCGCGGAGTATTATCTATACCCATCACTTGGTCACCTATTTTGATGTCTTGAACTTTTTTCAAAGAACCATCGTACATAACCACTAATTCATTGAAACTCAGACACTTCCCGGAGCTTCTACTGCACAAATAACAACTCCATGGATACAACTGAATCAAATTGCCCCATTCGATATTCCTCCATCCCATCCTAACTTTAGGCAACATAGTCAGTACGAAATAGTTCAACGAAAGAATCTTCAGTGTTGTATCCATTGAGGCTTTGACATTCTCAACGTAATTCAAATTTTCAGAATCAAGCGTTCTTCCAAGATACATTGTCCTTTCTGCTTGAATAAGCATTTCATGTAGCATTTTATCTACATCGTTTTCATATCCTTCAAGAAGTTGGTTCAACGCTTTACCTGGAAGATTTTCTATTATCTTATCAACATTCTGACATAAATGATTAAATTGATTGCCAGATAATAAGTCTTTACCATCTAATGTTAGCATAATTGAAAACTTTCTCTATATCTTTCTTCTTTCTGTTCAACATTTGATTGTTGACCTTCACCTCTCAATTTCTTGACATACGAAATAAACAATTGAGCATTTGCTTTTGTATCATTCAATGCTCTATGTGCATCTACGAGGTCAATGCCAGCTAATTGACAACATGTCCCAAGTTGATAATTCATTTGTTCTAAAGCTGCCATATGAGCAATTTGCATTGTATCAATATAGTACTTTACATAATTATCTATATCATCCTTCATATAGGCAAAGAAATTCTTCATAAAAGGATTATCGAACCCTACGATATTATGTCCTGCAAGTGTACATAATTGTCTTGGATTCTTATATTTAGTAAACCATTGTTTACATGTCTTATAGATGTCTTTCAATGGAACAGAATTCTCATCCTGAATTTCTTTTGTTATACCGTGAGTTTCGAGTGCTTGTTGTGAATATACAAGGTCTTCTTTATATCCGTATGGAAAAATCAAATCTACCTCATCAATTATTTCAAGTTTGTTCATATCGACACAAACCATTGCAAGTTCAACCAATGGTGCATTATCAAATGCGATACACTTACTATTCCATAGATTACCAGTCTCGAAATCATATACAATCACGTAATTCGACGAAGTTTTCATAATTATTCAATATTAATAACATTAGGGTCTGAAGTTACAACATTGTACATTTTAATCGTACAATGTTTTCTTGGTACTAATTCTATTGATATATCACCAAGATAAGCAGGTAATTTTCTTCTTATAATATAGAAGGTTACATCATTACGATTGAATTTCTTTCCATTCTCCTTTTCAAAATTTTCATTCAACCATACAAGTATTCCTCCTGCATTTACATTTTCTAATAAAATCCTCTTTTCCATATCATCTCATTAATAACAATCTTTCGTAATCAATATCTCTATCTTCTTCATTCTTATATATGATATAGAGATTCTTTATAGGGTTATCCTTGAATGAAGCCGTCTCGTCTTCAAGTTTGTTTATAATTATTACAGGTTCACCATTTTCATCAAAATCTTTTTGAAATGTAATTATAAAAAATTTCAAGATACTTAGATTATTTCCGAGTACAATATTCCTCTTTTTGAAATTTTCATTGAAACCATCCCAATTCAACGCTTCATCATAGAGTTCTTGTATTTTTGTATTTGAAGAAGGATTCTTAAGATATTCACCAATCTTATTAGCCATTCTCTTTATACCTACATTCTCAAGAACTATCTTACATAATTCAATCACTTCTTTATCTGTACTCATCTTTCTCTTTCTTTAAAAGTTTTTCAATCAACTCTTCAGGAATTTGTCTTTGCAACTTATTCTTATCACCAAAATCATAGATATAATGACAATCTTTGCATGCTAATACAATATTTTCTTCATCACATCTCAATGCTGGATGTGCACCTCTCGAAAGAATATGACTGAAATAAATCGCTTTAGGTTCTGACCCAAGATATTTACCACAATGAAAACAATAATGAGGACGATTTGACCATATCTCTTCAAAAAGTGCATTTAAATCATTCTTTCTTGTCTCAAGTGTTTTTCTGTTTAATTTCTCTTGTTTTTTCTTGTTATAACAATCTTTACATAACCATTTATTTCTGTCATATATCAGATGATTTTCATTACAAGAAACACACGGTCTAACCTCTTCCTTTATTTTTTTATAATACGTCATAATTCTAATGTCTTTTCACATGATTCTTTGTATCTACATCCAGAACATCTTATCTTATGATATAATATTCCGTTGAATTCTCCACAATGAATAAAACCTCTCGGTGTATTCCAATACTTTTTTCGTTGCTCATTCAGATATCTCTCTGAATAGAGATGAACTTTATTTTGTAGAGGGTTTTCAAGTCTTCTTACACGCTGAAATTTTGACACAAGAAACATCTTTTCTTCAGTTCTTTCATTCCATCGTTTTATAGCGTTTATACTTATACATTTCAATAACGTTACGGAATATCTACTCGAATATCTATTCATAGATAAAACAAGTTGAAACAATAAATATTTCCATATTTCATCTACAGAATCAATTTTTGAATTTTCAAAAAACCGTTTTATCGCATTCAGATTTCTTGAAGTCATCTTCACATGATAATATGGTGAATAAACTTTCTGCATCAAATATTCAAATATTTCAACAAATTCTTCTGTCATAAAAAGTTGGTATCTTATTCATGTAAAAGAAAGGACGAATTCTCGTCCTTTCTCGTGCCTAAAGATACAAAACATTTATTGTCAATCCCACGAAATTTCAAGACTTAGCGTCTCTTCTTTATTATGTGTTACCGGCTTATAACGAGATTGAGTCATTAAATCTCGTTCAGCAACATTATTGTAATCTTCAATAGCTTTCTTTTTATCAACGCTTCTCGATATCCATAAACCAATCATTTGTCCAGGTTCCATATTACCAATGGTAACTTTATCGTCTTCTGTAGCATCATATAATTGAGTATTAAATGGTGCACTATATATACTTGGTACCGATTCCATATATTGAGAACCATCTTCATTCTGATTCAAAAGCGTTGCACCTATTTTACAAGAACAATATGCATCTTCAGGAATGACAAACCATAATTGAACATTCTGAATAATTTTATCACTCTCATTTTTCAATATAATTGCACGATACTCTGTTTTAGCATCTTTAACTGTTCTCAAACTCAACTCATCAAACAAATTATCGAATACATCATTAGGTATCTTTGTAGATGATACATAACCTCCCAACGAATTCATTGGTTTAGATTGAGTTGCAAGATATTCTGAACTTACTGTGTAAAACAATTGCATAATTCTTAAGATTTAGATTTTGGAAAATTAGCAAGTGACCAAAACTCTGATTTAACTGTATTATCAACAGATACTGTTCCTCCATTATTTCTTACACGAGCTAAATAAAACTCATTCGAAGATTTTGTAGGTGGTTGCTCTAATGTCACTTCTTGAACAAGACTGAATGTATAATAATCATATGTATAGAGACCTTCAAGTTGTTTATCTGTAAACACTTTTCCTAACGGAATTGTACCAAGAATAATCACCTGAAGATTTGATTCTGCCACAAAATCTGATTCAGATGTCAAAACCAAGTTTTTATTATCAATCACGTTTACAATTTCATATACTCCATTATTCAATGGTTGAGAACCATCATCTTTCATAAATCTGATTGCTACCGGAGTCTTACCCGATTGACCTCTTACTTTACCAGAAAAATCAACTGTACCAGTTACAACTCCTTTTTGATTTATGCTCACAAGTCCATTTTCATAGTTTTTAGTAGAATAACCTACTTTTAACCAATAATAAACACTATCAGATGGTACAGTAAGATTATCGTAAATACTTGTTAGATTAATAACTTGACCTAACGCATTTACAGCCATGCCTGGAAGAATCTTGATTGTACCACCTTGAGTTCCTACTTCAACTTCAAAAACTTTATTATCAATAAAATCATCATTTGTGACAAAATCAGGGTCAAATTTCTTAGGATTGTTTGTCACTATACCGAATGTGTAACTTCCGGCAATTAGAATCTTTCCAAGCAGGGAATTCTGTAGGAAAGACTGCATGTTCATCACTTCTTCCTTTTCTAAAAAAGTGTTTCTATTAACATTTATCTGAGACATAATATCTATAAATTTATATTTACAAAATTAGAACCATTCTGGATAAGTACTAATATATTGGTCGTAACCATTCATCTTTGTACATCCTCTGAAACATCCGCTTTTGGATATACTGTCAACATCCGGGAAACCGAATTGATATGGTTGGAATATTCTCTTAAAATAATAAAACAGAGGCATATAAGCTGACGGCAATTTTACTCCGGCTACTATACAATCCCATCTCGGTTGAGACGTCATATTTGAACAACCGCTAAATGTACTTGTGCAACTATCTATATGTTTCAGTACCCCCGATTCTATATAACTATTATCAGTTCCCGTAGGTCCAGCTTTATTCACGGTTACATCACCGAAAGCATATTCTGCCGATTGTAAATTGCTGCACCCTTCAAACATGCTATTGATATTCACTGTCACCGAATGTTCGGGCGGTGTGATAGGACTGCCCTGCGAACCTGCTGTCCTCAGATTCCTACAACCGCTAAAGCAATGCGCATAAGATTCGCAATAGGGAGAATCAGAGAATAAAGATGATGTTATCGTAGTCAAGCCGCTATTCTGGAACATACCGGATGCGTTCCTGATATCAGGAATTGTCACACCACTTACATTCAGCAAGCTTGTACAACCATAGAATGTTTCATTACATTGTGTACCTCCATTCGTCGTATAATTGAATGCACCGGAACTTACACTTGACAGATTGGTACATTTATAAAACGCCTGTCCCAAAAACAATTCACCTACGGTCCCGGAAAACATATTGTTCGGCAACGACGATACACCCGAAGCATCACAAAAACCGTATGCGTTTATTGTCTCTCCCGAAAGATATTTGAACGTTATTCTGCACGGTGATTGCAAATTAGAACAACTGGAAAACATGTATATACATGTTTTTATATTCGTCGCCCCAATATCATTACTTATACTTGACATCCCCGTACATCCAGTAAACATGTAGTTAAGAGATGTTCCACTACTTGAAGTCCTCAATTGTCCATTTACTGAAGATATACTCTCACATCCGTAGAAACAATAGGAGTAATCACTTATCGAGTTTCCTCCAAGTACGCTTGACAAGTTCACCGAACCGCTCAATCCACTATTTCTATACGTACTTACAAACGTACCGTTTGTTATAAAATCAAACAATCCAGACGGAACACTTCTTAAACTACTACATCCATAAAAGAATGAATCTGCTGAACCACTCATAAGACTTGTAGTCCAACTTACAACCGATTCAAGACTGCTACAATCTTGGAAAGCTCCTTTATTCCACGATGTTCTCACATCCTCAGTAAACCACTTAATTACTTTTGTCAAACAATTTTGGAAACTTGAAAATCCATTTGCACTCCATGATAAATTAACTGACACTCCATTAAAGTCAAACAATATTATTTTCGTTCCTCCTGAACTATAGGTGTGTGAACTTGTTCCTAATGTCTGGTTACCATCTCCCCATTTGACACGTAAATTGTTAAGTCCCATTGAAGATGTATTTAACACTGGCAACGTCAGACTTGTACCATTTGATACACTTACTTCCAGTACTGCACCATCTTCCATGATAATGTTTATCGTCTTACTGAATTCTTCTGGTCCTACAAAATAACTTCCGCTTTCTGTAAAGTAATTCTGACTTGTTGCTACCCACGCATAAGTATCGTTACATGGTACTAACCATGATAATGTACCTGAAGAACTTGTTACACCAGAACTTACATTATCTTCTACCGTTACTCCTGAAATAGGTGTACCAGTCTTTGTTCGTACGTTATAAGTAACTTGACACTTATTCCTTACCATCACGACATTCACATAGACATCGTCGTTACTTATACTTGCCGAACCATTCTGACTTTGATATCCAGCTTTTGATGCTTGCCAACTAAAACTCTGTGGAGGTACATATGGACCAAATACTGCTCGTCCTGCACCATCTGTATTTCTCGTATTACTACCAAGAGTAATACGTACATCTCTTATAGAAATTCCTTTCTCATCTACTACATCGAAAATGACCTTATAAGTGTTGACTCCAAGAACTATCGTTGCACTCGTATTATATTCCCCTACCGATACAAACGTACTATTTTCACTATATTGTGGCAATTTACTTGCTGTGGCTGTACCTGAATCACCAGCTTCTACATTAAATACCGCATCACCACTTGAATCAGTATATTGTATTTGTCCCCTAAATGACACTTGTGCATCACTTATACCTCTATTCCCACCGTCTACTACGTGTATGGTTACATCGACTCTCTTTACTTGAAAATTGATAGGAACACGTACATCTGAATTGTATATAGAGAATGAATTTACTACATCATAACAATAACGATATTTTGCCACATAATCGTATGTACCTGAAAACAATTGTGTAGATACTAAACCTAATTCGTTCGTCGTCAACTTTTCACTTTGTCCTACAATCTCAATTGTCGCTCCAGAAGCCTGTGCACTTCCTATAGTAGCTGCAAACGTCACATTAAACGGTACTGCTGCTTTTTCTGCCATCTTTATAGTATATTCATTATTTCCAGCTACAATATTAACATTTCCTTTTGCATTATTGTAATCTGGTTGAGAAGCAGTCCATTCCCATACACCTAACTCAAGCGTCCAATTCCCTGCAATACCATTAGCATTAGAATACTTTGTCTCACCATTGATTGTTACTACTGCATTCTGTATAGAGACTTCTGTTGTAACGTCAACCACTGTCACTGTCAAAGTTCCAGTCTGTTTTACAAGGTCAACAGTAATTGCAATAGGTTTATCTATCACAACGGCAGTTCCATTTCTCGGTTCGTATCCTGATTTTGTTACACTCCATGGATAATTACCTGGGACCTTATTGAAGATAGCGTTACCATTCGCATCTGTATTGATTGTCTGTAGAGAATCTCCTGCACCTAATACGACAGGCTGATTCTTTACCGGAACATTATCTATTCTGACAGTAAATACAATGTTGTACGAAATAAGTCTTAATTCGACTTTCACTTTTGCGTCAGCACCGTTAACTGTTACAACACCTTGTTGTAAATAATAACCATCTTTTCTTGCTGTCCAGTTATAACCACCTGAAATTCTAACAAATTGCGCTTGACCTGAAGAAGTTGTAGTGATAACTTCAGTACCAACTGTAATATCAACACCTTCAAGTGGAAGTTTAGTTTCCGAATCAACAACTTCAAAATCAACTAAATAACCTCTTTGAATAAAATCAATCTCTTTTGTTATATCTTTATCTACAATGGTTATCTGACCTTGTTGTGTATAGAATTCAGTTTTTTCTACTTGCCAATTATATGTACCAGCAATATCAATAAACGAAACAAGACCATTCGCATTTGTTTGAAGCGTTACTCCATTAAAAGTGACATTAGCTTTAGCAACTGGCAATGCATTACTTCTTACAACGAATGTTACTGTATACTTAGGTATAGGATTAAACTGAACATCGATTATTGCATTGCTATATATTGTAAATTCTTCCTCTTTTGTAACATAACCTTCTTTAACTACCTTATATCTATATGTTCCTGCAGCTAATACAAACCCAGTAGCAATACCTTGTGTATTTGTAGAACCAGTTTGATTTTCAATTTCATCTCCAGTTACTAATATAGAAGCTCCTGGAACAGGGTCAACTCCAGTACGAACTCTGAATGTCACATTATAATATGGAATTTCTTCCATTTCGAGTTCAATATTAGTAGAATCGACAATTTCTGCACTTCTTCTAATAGGATAATAATCTTCAAGCTCTGCCGAATATTGATAAATACCTGGGAAAACTTCAAATGTGACTATCCCACTCGCTCCTGTATACTTTGTAATACCAGCAAAAACAACCTTTACACCTGAAAGAAAATCTTTAGTCTCTTTATCTCTTACAAAGATTGTAACAACTCTCTCGTAAGCTGCACCAATCAATTGAATATATTCTATAGCATCCTTTTCTACTAATAGAGTATTTTCTACATTTTCAAAGTTTTCTGCCTCTACACTATAATACCAATGACCTCTTGGAAGAATAATCGAAGTTTCACCGTTTACATTTGTTTTAAGCTCTTCACCGTTTATTGTTATAATGGCATTAGGAATGTATTTGTTTCTATTAGAAAACACTTTAAAAAGTATTCTATAAGTTTCTTCTCCTTCATAAGGTCTGATTAATTCACTTCCAAAGATATTCTTATATCCTATCAAATAATTCTTAAGAAAGGTTTCTATTGAAAATTTCTCTTGATAAGCATTGTTCTTATAATACGCTGCAATAATATCTCTTTCTCCTAAATATCCTTGGGAAAACGGAAGATATAATGGTTTTACTTTAAAATCATATACATACACATAAGGAGAACTTACACCTACTTCTCTCTCTTGAATAAAAATAGGTGCTATATATTTCATATTAGGTAAGATTGACAATGCTCTACCTGTTGAGAAGTTCAATTTCGGTGCTTCTATAAATTTTTCATTATTTGAAAGAAGAAGTCCTTTTATATGATAATATATATTGTCATTTTGAAACTCTATATAATCAGCAGTATGAAACCACATTGAACTTCCAACAATAGCTCCATTCTCAATTACTCCCATCGGTAGAGCTTCTCCATCTGTAGTTTCGTATCCTGCAACACCAAACTTTAAATTTTGATTTTCCAATGAAGAAACTTTTACTTGCAATGAGATTTCATAACTTAAATTAGGGTCTATAATGATAAGTTTATTTAAATCTATTCTACCATCAATGCCTACAGCTTGATTACCAAAAAAAGTCATAGCATTGAAAATCTCATCACTTCCATTTTCATCTTGTGTTAAATTGATACTTTCAGGTATCAATAAAGGATAATTATTCAAATCTTCTACACTTGAAGTAAATTCATATCCTTTAGAAACATTCATTACAGTATCAGTTCTATTCCATGTAGGTGAACTATATCCCATCGACCATCCAGTAGCTTCTGGTTTAAGTAAAGCAAAAATAAATTCATCTAATGAATTGTATCGAATTAATCGTAAAAGTTCACCAAGAATCTCACCTTCTTTGTTTATAATATCCAAACGACCTCTTTTTGAATATTCTTCCAGATAGTTATAAAATAGATATTCCATTTGTTCTTGGTCATCCACCATATTTGTTACGAGACCTCTATTTTGAATAAACATCTCAAACAATATCTGGTTTGTATCTATTTCTTTGTATTTACGTGCATATAAAACTATCAATGCGAATAGATGAGTTATAGTTCCCCAAAAAGCTTGAAAATCAGGATTATTCTTCTTATTGAGAAATGTAGGAAGAATTCGACTTCCTTCTAATTTCGCCAATACATTTTCAGCCCAACCCACGACAGCTTTATCGTTTTCTTCAAAAAAACGACTAAACATTAAACTATTATATATAGATGAAGCTTGTGGTAAAAACAATCCACCACATGGATTCTTTTCTTCTTTACTTTTCATATTGATTAATATCGATATTTCTTTTCGTAAAGATACAACTTTTCCTTTTTAAAACAAATACTATGAATTTTATTCACTCTCTCTCGTCAAAGACCAGTCCATAACAATAGAGGCTCTAAAGGTAGGGGTGTGGGTGAGCGATTTTAGTATAGAAGATATTACATTATCAAATAACGACCAAATAAGTGCTTATACAGGTCTTGGAAGAAATATGAATACGGAACGATTAGCACAACCAAGCAATAGCTATGCTTTTGTTTTAACAATTCCCTCTTCTTTTGGAAGAGAAGGAATACCAAGGCATGCTTTAGTATTATACGGTATGGGTGCATCGAATAATGTTTATACTTCAATGGTAAATAAAAATAATGATTTTTCAAGAAGTATTTTAGGAAGCTTAAATTTTGGTAAAATATTAACTAATACATTGTTAAGTGAAGTTATATATGGAGGTGTTTTATATACGGAATATATCTTTACTAATTTTGATATGTATGGAAGTCTTAGAACAGAATATTTTATAAGAAGAGTTAATGAATATGGGAGTTTTTTTGATATTCAATCAGATGACAGAGTATTAACGAAAGATTTGAATACATATCAAAATAATTATTCTATAAAAAATACAATATCTTTTATGAGTTACAATGAATTAAGAATATGGAGTAGTTTATATGTAACACAATTAATATATATATCAGAAATTCCTTCTGATACACAAGTAATCTTTGATGTATATTATAAACGATATACATCAGACAGTATATTAGACATTAATACTATAGCAAGATTTTATCCTAATGATGGAATATATAAAACGAAAGGAAGAAATATAAAAAAAATATATTTTGATGTCAATTATGCTTGGTTTATTATGTATGGAGAGCGTTATGATGATGATACTAAAAATCATTTTATATTAGTACGTTTAACAAAAACAGATGGTATAATAGGTAGTTCAGATTTATCATTGCATTCTTATGTCCCTTATGAAGTTACGAAAAATGCAGGTAGAAATATGTGGATTTCTTCTGATTTTAAATATATATTTTTTGTAAATAACAGCAATACTTCTCATTATGAAAAAGGTTTGTCAATAATTAGAGGGAATAATGCATTGATTAATGTAAGTTCAAATAAAGGATGGGATGAAAATGTGGCATATTATGAAAATGACAATTCAACTTTAGATTTAAGAAATGTAGTCCAAGACAAATATGTTCTTGATATTGTTTTTAATAATAAAGGAGATAAGATGATTATATTATGTAATGATACAAAAGGATGCTTTGTTTCGTCAAGTGATTTCTATAAAGATTATGTTGAAGGAATACAACCTAATTCAATGTATTGTTTTATGTTATCAAAGACAAAATGGGTTCAAATAGGATTACAAACAACTGGTATGAGTGATTTATGGAACAACTATAATAATTCTGGTACATCTGGCATGGGATATAGACCTACATTATCATTTGATTATAATAATATAGATGATACAACTGGTATAAGTTTTGTATATCCAGCTTATAATAGGAATATTAAAGGATATTATGCTCAACTAACATTTGGTGATTAAATAAAGATAGCGGTCATACGATTAAAAGTATGACCGCATTTTAGTTTTATTTATCATTACCAGGTTAAATTATAACTGTAGGAAGTATAAGGAGGTGTTCCTCCTGGATAAACGAAATTAATTATTTCATTGTTTATGAAATTAAAGGAAGGTTTGTAAGTATTACCAGAACTTGAAGCGGAAGCTGCATAATTGTTCCATAATGAACTTAATCCTACGTTAGTATGTGACAGTTGTTTCCATTGCTTTTTTGATTTATCTAATATAAAGCACATTATAATATCGGGTTGAATTCCTTCGATATAAGTTGTATCTGTTAAAGTACCATCACCGAAATATCCTTTAGAAGAATTCCCAAGAACCATCATTTTATCAGAATTAGAATTGAATTTGACTTTCAATATGTAATATTCTTTTGTGGCTTGATATACAGAATCTGAATTGGTAGAAATTGTATACGATTTATTCGTGAATCCGGTTTCTGTAAATAATACAGAAGTGTCCTTAGTACATATATAATACAATCCTTTTGTGTAAACTGAAGTAGAAGAAGTAGAAATAAAGAACCACCATTTTGAATCGGGTGAAATCCAGCAATCTCCTCCGACAACTCCCGTAATTGCAGATGGGATATTATAATAACAAGCCCAGTTAGATATATCCATTATTTCTACACCCGTTGTATTTCCCATAGTTACAACATAAATCAAATAATCGAATTTATTTGTCACTTGTTCATTAAATAATCTTCCCAACAATATTGCTTTTTTATTAATTTCTCCTATTTTAATAAAACCAATATGATTCCAACTTATTGAATCTGGGTATGGATAATTAGTAAGCTCTCTATAATCAATTCGCTCATTTGATGATGTAGTACCTCCCGTTTTAACTTGAACTCTTCCTACTATGAAAAAATAATTATTATAACCATATACACTGTAGTAATACCAGTTATTTTGGGCAGTAGAAATAACTGTTATTGTAGCAATTGCTTTTAATATAGAATAATTATTGAGCAACTTTAATAAATTATTTGACGAAAGTCCTAAAACATAAACATTATTACTTCTTTTATAAGTGATTACTGCGTTAGGTGCAGTCGTAAACATATCCACTGTACCTATATAAAGAGAATACTGGAATATACATGCATAATTAATTATATATAATTTACCGTTATCATCATTATGTATAGATGCTTCACCATTTAAAATAGGGATAGACGGTGATAAATCATTTATATACACTTTGTTCTCCCAAAGAATATAATTTTCTTGGGTAAGTTTTATTAAGGAAGTTTCTCGAAGACTTGACGACTGTGTATTTGCACAAGAAAATCCGAAATAAACACCCGATGGTGATTTAAATGCTATTGCAAACGAATTACTGATAGCCAAAACATCATGCGATACATTTCGCATTAATAAGGTTGTGTAATATCCAGATGGTAGATTTTGGCTGAAATATGGATTCATATTTGCTGATTCTACATCGCTCACCCACACCCCTACCTTTAGAGCCTCTATTGTTATGGACTGGTCTTTGACGAGAGAGAGTGAGGTGGTGGAACGGTTCGGATAATTCCAGTCTCCTGTTCCGTTTCCTCCCCAGGTCGTACTACCTCCTGCTTCCCACCAGTAATTGCCCGGCTTTATCTTCAACACCACCTGTCCGGATGCGTTTGTAGTGCCGCTATATGCCGTGCTGGTGTTGTTACTTGACAGCTTCACTATCACACCACTTCCTACGCTTGTTCCTGTATTCGCGTTGTTTACCGTTATCGTTATTGTCACTTCACTTGGTACCAGCTTGATTGTAAAGTTAGAGGTGTTCGTGTTGGTGGTGTTCAATGTCACATACCTTGTCGCACTTACTACGTATCTCATTGTAGTACCGGACACATATACAGTCGCCTGTCCGGACGAGTTTGTAGTCAATGTCTGTGTAGCGTAACCATTAGAATCTGAACTATCTCCGTTTATACCATATACTTTCATCGTTGCACCACTTACAGCCGCATTTGTGTAGCTATTCTGTATAGTCACTGTTATGCTCTTTATTGCTGTAGAATAAAACGCTGTAGCGTCACTGTTATGTCCTATATTACTGAAATTATAATTAGGGGTGATGTTGTATGTCGTTTCAGTCGTTGTTGTGCCAGTCACAAAATAACTCGCCTTATATGCAGCTATATTTGTCGTTATACCTGCAATGAATGTATATGTTCCATAATAATATACCGTTTTGGTAGAATTTTGAGTAAGCGTTACTGTTGTTGCTACTCCTGCTGTAGTAAATATAGGCTTTATCAAAGTATCCACTCTCCACCATCCTAATACTGGCGTCGAAAATGGTACTTTCACTCTGAATGCTGTACTTACACTCTTCGTCAATCTTACCGCATTCTGTGTAGTAGTTGCCAAAGGCATTGTTATCGTCGTACTTCCGGCCACCCAATAACTCGTACCACCACCCCATGACAATGTATATGAACCTGCTATCATTGGACCGAATGACACTTGACCGCTGCTGTTCGTCGTTCCGGAAAATGTAACAGAAGAAAGGCTCTTGTTCGTCAACGTTACCGGACATCCGTTCGCATTCCCTTTTACCGCACTCTGATAATAGTCCTTCATCGTTATTGTTATAGAAGAACTTGTCTCGCTCATTTTCAGATTAAGAGGACTTGCCTGTGTAGACGATAATGTACCGGATAACGCATTGTAGTTCGTTTTTGAAAATGAATATCCTCTATTGATACCGCTTCTATATACAGTCCAATTACCACTACTATCCGTTGTCCCTGTCTGTCCTAAATAAGAACCGGACACTCCGCTTATATTTGTCCCATAATTAGAACTCTTTATGTTGAATGTCAGACGTGCCGTCACATTCAATGTTATAATCCATTGTTCGTTTTCACTCGTCCATGTATGGGTCTGGCTTGCATTGCTGTAATAACTCGCGTTGTTTTTCGGTGTATAGGTGTAGTTTATTCCTGCATATACGGTATTTGACTTTCTGCCGTTCGCGTCCAATGTTATTTCTCCTGCCGGGGCATTCGAGCCAGTAGGTACACTTCTGACTATCACTGCACTACCTAAAGGGTATTCATTGCCGCTTACTGATTCTCTAACAATTAGTGTAACCGTTCGCGTCGTTCTGTTCATCGTCACTGTATAGGGTGATGTCTGTGTGGCGGTCACTGTTCCTACATAGTTGTTGAAATACTGTGCCGTAGCGGTCATTTGTCTGTCTAATCCGCTTCTGTAGAAGCTTCCTCCAGATAGAAGTGTTTGACCGAAATAGGTAATTGTTCCGGCAAGCGTATTATTTGTATTGTAAATATTTGCTACCGTATTAATCACTATCTTCTGGTTGCAAATCAATTGTATTGTTCGCACTTGTCCTGCTGCCGTATAAGTCAGTGCAGTATTTGGATTACTGTAATAATTAGGTCTTGTTACTGGTGTAAATGTTACTGGTGTACCTAAATAACATACAAACGATACATTACCGTTCGTATCTAACGTTAATGGGCTTGTAGATGCTGCCGGACTAAAATTCATCTTCATAGATGAATAAAGAGCTACAGTCCATCCAAACGTATTAGACGTAAACGCTTTTCTTGTTATTGTAACAGCACCATTCGATTTATTGTTGTATGCGTTGATAGTATTATTTCCATTACTAAATAAAAAATCTTTATTCGCAGAAAGCATCTTATCTACAGTACATATTTGAGTTATTTCTGCATACGATTTATTCTGCGAATTACTTCCGCTAATATCAAATACTGATGCTGTATCTATCTGCCATGTAACGGGCTTACTTCCTCCGTCCAAATTAAAGAAATTAGTTGTGCTGAAAGAACCAGAAACACCACATCTTATATAGTGGGCATACCAAGTCCATACACCTGTTCCTTTATTATCTGTAAGCCATCTTCTTGTTGCACTACCACCTGTTCCGGTTGCATTACTCTGAAAAAACAAACTATATCCAGTAGGAATTTTTGCATGAAAAAACACTACAAACTCCTTGTTTGCTGCTGTTGGCGTACCAAAATAAAATCCTCCTAATCCCGGACTTGTTGCTCCAGTAGAAGTCTTTATTTCCAAAACATACTGTGATTTGAATAACACTTCTTCACTCACTCCAAGACTTACTGTCGCGGTTGAACGCGTCATTACCGCGTTGAACGGAGACGCGGTGTCTGACGTTATACTGCCTCTATAATTACCGTGATATGTCGCTGTAATATCTACGTTTCTCGTTACAGAACTCCTATACAATGATACATTTCCGCTACTGTCTGTTGTCCCTGTCTGATGAAAATATGATACGGTAGCTCCACTCAAATTTGTTCCGCTCGGTACATTCGATTTGACATTAATCGTTATCTTTGCTGTTACCGTCAAATCCATAGTCCATGACTGATTGGCGGCTGTATAGATGTGTTTCTGTGTCGGATTACTGTAAAATTCCGGATGTCCCACTACCGTAAACGTCATTTCCGCGCCTATATATCCGTTGAATGTCACGGAACCGTTCGTGTCCGTTGTAAGTGTTCCGGTCGTACTACCTACCGTATATTTTATCTGTAAGTTCTGATAATAAGTTGTCTGTGCTGGAGTGATTTCTCTGACTACTAATGTAACCGGATTGGCTGCACGTGTCATTACGATGTTGAACGGATTCGCAGAATTGTAGGCTATCTGTCCAGTATAAGATTCCAGATTTGAAGCACTTACTGATATATTACGAGGGTCTGAACCACTCCAATAAAATACTGCATTACCGTCCGCATTCGTCGTTTTTGTTTGGGTAAAATATGTTACCGTTGCACCTTGTACATTTACACCCGGCACATCATCTTTAACGTTTACAGTTATCTGCTTCGCACAAGTAAGGTTCATATTCCATCTCTCACCTGCCGACGTAAATGTATGAGTTTGTTCATAATTTGTATAAAAAAGTCTTCTGTTTTCGGCTGTTATGGTAAAAGTAATGGGAATTCCAATATATGCCTCAAACGTATTTTCACCACTACTGATAGTTCCGTTTCCTGCTGCTGATGTATAATTCAAAGTGAAATTCCAATCTCCATCCAAAATTACGCTCGCACCACCTGGTATCACTTCATACTGCTGTACTGTCACTACATGTTTATTTCTCAACATCGTAACATTAAGCGGTGAAGACGTAGTAGGTACAATCGTCCCGTTTACCGTACTATAATCGTCCTTATCCAACGAATAATCCTTTTCCAGTGCGGACCGAAACAACGAAACGTTACCGCTTGCATCCGTTGTAACTACTTGTTCGTTGTAAGTTACCGTTACTCCTTGAATATTGTTTTCTGCATATACATCCTTTACATTTACTGTTATTTTTGCCGTTACATTCAAGTCGAACGGCCATATCACACCGTCTTCCGTCCATGTATAGGATTGTGTCGGGTTACTATAAAAAGCCGGGTATGAATCAGTCGTGAACGTGTATTCCAGATTTTTTATCAATAACTGGTTTGTATAACCATTTTCATCCAAAGTGAGCTTTATCGTTCCTGCTTTGGAAGTCATTGTGATGGTCTGGTTTGCAAGATATGCCCTGCCTGCCGCGCCGTACACTTCCGACACCTGGATTCCTGCGTTAATCAATTCGTATTGTACTTCCACGTCCAGCACTGTACCGCTTTCGCTCTGAGGATGTGAGAATGTGTCAGATGAAACCTCACCTGCAAGAATCTCGTAGGTGTATTCTCCTACCGGAACATTCTGCATTACTATTGTTCCTTCTGCGTTCGTCTCTCCTTCAAACACCAAGTCCGGCAATACATTGTTTGTCACACGCACCAGAATTCCGTCCGGTGGCAAAACTCCTTGTGTTGACACATGGAAAGTAACTGGATATTCCTTTGCTTCCAATTCAATATCCATTCTTGTTTCTGTGCCTGTCGGCTTGAAACTTCCAGTCTTGGTATTATAATGCTGCTTGCTTACACTGTAAGACATATTTACCGGAGATATGTACATTTGCACTATCCCGTCCGTATCAGTCGTTCCGGTCTGGTTTACAGACATTCCGCTGAACGTCACTGATGCACCACTTAACTCGCCATATAAATTAGAAGTGATGTATACCGGAATTCTCTTTGAACATGTATATACAAGGTCTTTTGTTCTTGTGTCAGAATAATTTACCGTCGCTACTGCACCGTTTCCTTCATAAAAAGTAACTGGCTGTATCTGGAAACGTTCTGCAATACCTGCATACACGGTTTTTACAAAATCTCCATTGGCATTCGTTGTTACATTTTCACCAGAAGATTCACCATTCTCATCATAATAACATGCAAGAACCATCCCGGCTTTGACCGGATTTGATGCTGTCGTGGAAATAGAAGGTATTATTTCTTTTACTTTATAACCGACCGAAATCGTTCTTCTTACTACTGTAGTGGTAATAGTCGCGTTTTCCGGAAACGTGATATCTGCTGTCTTGCTGTTATAGTTGCTGTTTCCGCCTCCGTAGGTTATCGTATAATTTCCGGGCGGTATGTTGAATTTCCCGTTTCCCTGCGAAGTCAGAACACCACTTGCATTCGTCGTTCCCGTAAAGCTATATGCTTGTGACGGTGTACCGCCCCATGCACTCGTGACCGTTACCGGACAACTTTCTGCCGCCTTTGAATAGGGGTTGATTGATGTCAATGTAAGGTTGAATGTCATTGCGGCATATCCCATGATTATATCCAGGTAATCAGCCGACAACGGGGGCGTGAATGTTCCGGTCTTGTCTGTATGGTCTTTTACCGTACATTCATAGCTCATTGCAATAGGCGATATATACACGCTTGCCGCACCGTCACTTCCGGATGTAACGGTCTGGGGCAACGACATTCCGGACACGGTTATAGTCGCATTTTCAAGCGGTCTCAGTGTATTCTGCTGCTTCACCCGTAATTCTGCCTTCTTCGAGCATGTAATTTCCATCAGTGTAGGCACACTCGCACCGAAACCCCAGTTCTTGATTAGCAGTCCTTCGTTCTCGTAGAATCCTTTCTCCTTTATCGTCAACTGATAATCAATACCCGGCATTACTTCCGGAAATATCTTTCCTGCCGCGTTCGTCGTATATTCCCGTACATTGTCATTGTACATATTTTTTACAGAAACGACAAGTCCCGCCTTTACCGGATTGAAATTCAAAGCCGCTTTCTGTTCAGCCGATATCTTCACTGTTATCTGGCTTACTGGGGTTGTTATCGTCACGTCCACATAGAAGGTTCTTGTTTCTGCATCACGCGTCACGTTCGGTTGTACAGTCAATACAGAACCTTCCAGAGATGCTATCTCATCATTCGATACATTGAACTTCAGTTCTGCACCACCATCCGCAAAGTCGTAGGGTTCATCGTCACCACCAATTTCTGCACGTCTGAAAGTCTTTACATGTTCCATCAGGTCAAATGTCACTCCTTTGTTAGGAACGACAAAATTTTCCGGCGTATGGACTATGTAATAGTAGCTATCATTCGACAATGTTTCTGCGGTATTCTCACCACTGAGCCTTACCGTCGTAGCGTCACCGGATACGCCGGGAATATTCTCTATCACGTCCACTTCCGGCTCGATTTCCCTTCTTGTCATGGTGAAAGGAAGGTCTATATCTTTAAGTTTTTCGAGTGTAAGACTTTGATTTTCTACAGCACGATAATATCTATGTGTCGCGTTCCAAGTATATTCTCCTGCTTCTGCTCCAAGCTGCAATACACCTATATCATTAGTAAATCCAGAATCAACAGTTATTCCAGTACCTTTATTTATAAGAGTAATGTTTACTTCTGGAATAGGGTCTTTTGTTATTGCGTCTGTCGCAGTATATGTTATTACTGTATCTCTTAATTCAAGATAAATGGTTTCTACAACATCTTGGTCTTTGATTATAATTTGTCCAGTATATCTCTTATAATTCCTTTGAGTAACTACATAATCATAAGTTCCATTACCAAGAGTTATAGTTGCTACACCATTTATATTTGTAATCTTCGTCTCTTCATTGATATTCAACTCAGCACCTTGGATGTAATTACCATTATCAATATCACGAACAATCAGTTTTAAAGTATAAAATGCTTTGTTTAATTTGATAATCTTAGATATAGGTGCGTCATCTACAACAATAAAGTCTGAATACGACATATAACCACTTCTAAACACTGTATAAGTAAAAGTACCGTTAGGTAAACTTATGATAACTACACCATGTTCGTCTGTTAGATATGTAGATTCGTTAATTGAAACTGTTGCATTAGGAATCACCATATCATTTTCTGAATCAAGAACAGTAAATTTAACCTCATAGGGAATAGCATCAAGCTCAACAAGAATACAATTTGGTTTTTCTCCTACTATTTCAATCGTTTCATTATATTCTTGATATCCTTCTTTCATTACACGCATCTCATATTGACCTGCTTGAAGTCCCATTTGAGCTTGCCCTTCATCATCTGTCTTTTGAGTTGTATTTGTAACTGTAATATCTGCCTGAGGTACATAAATACTTCTTCTTCTATCAATAACAGCAAAATTAACTGTCAAAGATTCAAGAAACATTCTTTCAAAAATCTCTACTGGTTTATTTTCGACAGTCAAAACACTCTCAATTGTCTTGAATCCAGCTTTTGATACTGTATAACTATATGTTCCAGGTTCTAAATCTACAGAAGCTATACCTGTATCATCAGTTTCAAGAGTATTAATTCCAATCTTAATTTCTGCACCTTCCATAGGAGCTTCACCTTCATATATCGTGAAAGTTACTTTATAAGGAGTTGCTTCAAAATTATTGATTGTTATAAAAATCGGACCATTCAATACTACAAATTCACCAGTCTGTTGAATCCAATTCGCTTTATTCAATGTATATGTATATTCACCATTTTCAAGCAATACATTAGCAGTACCAGATTCATCTGTGGTAATAACTTTATTTCCAATAGTAATAAATGCACCAGGAACTGCAACGTTCTTCAATGTAGTTACAATAAACGAAACAAGATATTTCTGAGAGAGAATTGCAGATTGCGTACCTTTATATATATCACTTTCTCCAGCCGGATAGAAGATATTAGATAGATTACTTCCTGAATCATATAAGATATTTCCTTCCAAATCTCTCATTCTAAAACCTTTAATACGTGGCAACATATTCAAAGGTACCTCTTCATCAAAATAAGGGAAGAAATATTCATCCGGCACATACTTCACACCTTCTGCAGTTTTAACAACTTGAAGCAAATCATCCCATTGTACAACTTTTCCTGCTTCCCAAAAACGGAAATCAAGATATTTCGTCATGGCAATTTGAATATTCTTTCTTGCATCAGCAATATCTGTATTAGGAGATAATTCTACACGAAAATCAACACCTTGTTCTCCTCCAACATACATCCATTTTGCATTCTCAAGAACAATACCGATTGATTCACCTGATAAATTCAATTCAGTCAAACCAAAATAAGGAGTAGCTTTATTAAGTAATTCTTCAAGTTCATCATCTGTAAAGAAAGAGCCGTTTTGAGTTACAAGGTAGATATGAGTCTTTCCGTCTTCACCTAATCCTACATTCATGACCTTCAAAATTCTATCATCGAGGTCTTGAAAAATTTGTGTCCAAGATTCTACTGTTTCTTCTGAAAGTCTGTTATTGTAATTTATAATTCTATTTCTGAACGTCTCATCATCTTCATAATCACGTCCACCAATAGCTGCATATTCATTAGTACATTCTATATGAGTCAACGGTCTTGGAGAAACTTGCGTAATACTATTAGCTTCTACATTTGTAGCAGAACCAGTAATTACACTTCTTACACTTACATATCCATAACCAGAATTATCGACTGTAAATGGTTTATCTACAATAAATCTGATACCATTCTTAGAAACAAAAGTTGTGCCTACTTCATATAATGTTCCAGGCTCAGCATATACTCTTATATAAGTAGATGAACCAAGAGCTTGTTTTCGAGGACTTACTCCAAACAAAGCTGCTGATTTATCCAAATATGTACCAGTTGCAGATGTAGGAAATATCTGTGCTTCTACGATAGCAATATCTTTAATTGCTTTTTGAGCAACTTTTGCGGTACCAAATGCAACTGCATTCAATACCGAACCGTCTGCTATGTTAGAAACTTTATCTGTTTTGTTCAAAAACATCTCAATCCACAAATTCTTCAGATTTGCGATTGTGTTACTTACTTTTGTTATCATAACATATTATATTGGAACATTAATTAAAAAATCTTCTTTTGTCACTGTAGTGGCTCTAACTTTCATGAAGATACTATCTTCAACTTTCTTCAAATCAATCAACTCAGCACTTGCCCAACGATTATCTCTTTGGAACATATTCATCAACGATTTAAATATAATCGGATATTGAATCGCATTTGTAGTCTGACCGATAAAATCAGATGGAAGACCATAATCAGTAAATTCAGGAATACAACCTTTAACTGCTTCAAGAATAATTTGAAGAGCCTGTTCCATAGATTTCTGAAACTTGATAATTTTCAAATCTTCATTCTCAAACACAAATTCAGTAGACAAATCTTTACCAAGAATATTTTCATCGACTAATGTATCGACCACATTGTCAACATAATTAATACCTACATTTTTTAAATTCACAGAAAAAGTATTACTACCTTGACCAGTAATATAATCTTCTTCAATTATATATTGAGGTACAACTATATCCACCCAATCGTCTTCAGGATTTTCCAATTCGAGTTGTTCAGATACAGTTTCAAATGTCTCACCAGTTCTTAATTGTTTTTCTAATTGTAATGTATTCGTCCTTCCTACAGAAGCACTTCTCAACCATCTATCAGAATTCTTTATAGTTGTCAATTTTGTAACAATTTCAGAAAAACTTTCAAGAAGTTCCCACATAGAAATATCATCTAATTTATTTTCATGTAACTGAAACAACGGTTCAATAATATTGATTTGAGCAATTAATTTATCTAATTCATAAAAAGAATCTGCATTAATCTCCCCACCCTGATAATAATCCACAATATAAGGATAATATTCAGAGCAAAAATCAACATAGGATTGAAAGAAGTCTTTTATGTTGTATCCTGTAACTGAAAGAAATTTTTCGTACATATCCATAGCTACAAAATATTAGCAATTGTCGCAGCAAGGTCATTAACTCCTTTTTGGATTGCACCTGCTGCACAAATTTTCGTCAAAGCTGTTTTTGCTTTTTTAGCTCCTGCTACAGATTCTAAAGGAGCAATTGCAATCATTGATAAATTATAATCCCATATCATATTCCTTTGAAGATTCTGAGAAAAAGATAATCCTGCTGGTGGCACTACAACCAGATAACTTTCACCTAAAGCCATATTATAGAAGTATAATCTCAACGGTAAACCTAATTGGTCTACTCCATTGCTTTTTGAAATTATAGCTTGCAATATCTTTATACACCCATATCCAGTTTTGATACCAGCATCAAAAGATGCAGATTTCAAGCTATTGGTACTTTTACCAGAAATATCTGTCAACGACCATTTACCTGCCGATAAACTATAAGCCGCACCTGTCAGACTACTTGCAGCTCCTCCTAATGATAATAAGATTTTAAAAGTCCTACCAAAATCTCCTCTAATGTTTATTTGTTGAGGAGTAAAAGTCGGTGAGCTCAATACAGTTATTCCACCTGCAGTATTTCTTATCGTTTCTCTCTTAGGTTCAGTTTTGGTTATACTGTTAGGATTAATAGGAAAAGTGAAAAAGTCAATTGTGTTATTCTGAGAATCGGCTAATTCAAGTGTACAGAGATATACCTCAAAATCATTTGGAAATTGAGATGCTAATACTGCTCGTCCTGCAGTTTCGATAATCCCTGATGCTTTTTGAATCGCTGATTGTGCTAAATTTGCCATGATACTTCTCTTTATCGCCTAAAGATACGAATTATTTCGTTAATCTGAAAAAGTCACTGTGCTTTTTATATTATCAAATTGCAATGGACTTACAGCCGCTACTGCACCAACACCTGCCCCGAATCCGGCTTTACCTCCGTCCATTGCACCTGAACCTGCAAGTGCTGTTTGCCATGCGTTCTTTAACGTCATTATCTGGTTCTCTACATTGTTCAACATTTGAATAAGTGTATTTGCCAAAGTCAATGGTTCTTTAGCTCCATTTATTTCTACTTTCTGTCCAGTAATAAGTTTAATTAGGTTTCGAGTTAATTGGATTTGTTCTTCATCATTATTGAAACCGATTATCAAATTATTATCATCTATGGTTATGTGTTCTTGTTTATCATGTAGATTGATATCTATCTGATTATCATCTATCAATAGGTGGGTTTCTTTTTGATTTGTCCTTCTATACAAATCAAATTTTTCCATATCAAAGATTATCTTTCTAACTTCTTCACCTGGACTCTCAACTTCTTTCTTAACATTGACTATTTCGGCTTCAATTGATTTGTATCCTGTAACTTTAACTTTCTCAGATGCTTTAAGTTCAATTTCTCCTGAAGATTGTAATCGAATTTTATGTTCTATATTCCCACCCATAGTGATATTCAAATTAATCGGCTTAGATTTACCGACTAAATTCAAATTCCACTCTCTGTTAATTGGGTCCATACAAAACAACATATCTGTATCTTCAGATGTCTTTCTAAATCTTTGAATTTCTTCTGACCAAGCAAAGATTTCATCGTTACCTTGTAGAGTTCCAATTATTATCGGTTGATTTCTAAATGCACCTGATGCTATTACAACTTGAGTTCCTTTTTCACCTGGCTCTTCAGGAAATTGAATGTTTTGTATAGCTTCATTTGTAATATAAACATCAGTCTTAAAAAGACCTCCTTCTACAAGAACACAGATTTTATTTGTTCTGTAACAAGTTTCTATATAAGAGTCTCTATCTATCTGAGTAGGAATCATTATATAACCAGTTGTTACTGGTCCCAAATCGTTATATTGAAATTTAGGTTTATTTCCGGCCATTATTTTAATCCTCCATACATTTTTCTATTCAAAAAATATTCAAATTGAGATTTGTCTACAATCGGACTCGTTGCTGTCGTCAGATTTCCTTGTTGAGCACTTTTTGCAGCTTGTCTAAGGTCTTTCAAATCCACAAGTTTAAAATATGACGGTTTAAAAGAACCTCCAGTAGGTGAAATTGCTTCATTGACAGATGCATTACTTGCTCCAACTTGAGAATTATCTTGTCTCTTACTCGTACCTAATGTCGAACTTCCTTTAAGAATCGGAACATACATTCCTCTTTCAACTTGAATTGTTGTTCTTCTATCTATTCCTCCTTCAGTAAACGACACTTCATTTGAAACACTCAATACATAGAAAAATTCATTCGTACTTTCATTCAATACAAATGAACCAACTTTTATTCTTCTATCTCCATTTATCACAATTGTTCCAGTCCTTGTAAACGGAAGATAAGCATTACTTTCAACTATATAAATAAGGTCATTTAACAACGCTGCTTGCATCGTGACAAATTGTTCTGGTCCTTCATATCCATTTATCACACGCATCTGAGCATACATATCATTTATCTCTAATTTTCGATTGCCCCATAATTCTGCATACTCATTTAAATAGACAATAGGTACAAAAGCAAGATTCACTTGTTGTTTATCTCCAAGAATATTATTATTTTGAACATGAATTTGAAACCATGAATATATTCTTGAATCATAACTTAAATTGTATGACAAAACATTATCTGGAGTTATCGTAATATAACTACCTTTCTCAAATGCATCCATTATAGCGTGTTCTGTAAATGGTGGTTGTCTAACAATTAAGTCAATTGTATTTATATACGTATCAAAAAAGAATTCTACAAATGGATACTGACAACACCTACTCATATAATCCATTAATGTCCCATTAGGATTTCCAATACTTGAATCAACAACAATTCTTTGTTGGACTTCAGGACTCATATAAGTCTTGACAATCTGCCATATACCATTCACCTTTGCAGTTTCAAGCCCTTCAACTTGATAACTTTGAATTCTCTTGTCTTTCCATGATTTAAATAACTCATTCTTACAAACCCCAATATTAGACATTATATTGATTACAAACCAAATTATCTCATTGATTCTTTTGTATTTATAACTCCATATATAATTATAACTACCAGTAAGAACATTTCTCTTATACCAAGAATCTTGTGGACGACCTAAATAAACCCAATGTTGGTTTGTATTCTCAACATCTATCAACGGAATAAAATAACTACCATCTTCTTCGAATAACTTAGAAATATCTCTACCACTCACAGTAGTCGTTTTTGCATTGTCTTCTGATAAATATTGTGTACTTGATTCATCAATAAATCCAATCATATCCCATACATTATACGAACCGTCAGTTTCTGCAAGTTTATTAGGTGAAACAAAAATCGTGTTTGCATCTTCACTGTCACTTTCGCCTTCTAATTTTAATCTCTCGAATCTTATAAAAACAATATCATTCGCTTGTATGACTTTTTCGAGATAAGATTTAACATCATTTCCTTCCTTTGTCACTACATTAAAGACATCTTGATAACTTGCCCCAAAAACATTTTCTTTCTTAGCATCTCTGAACGGGACTAATGTAAAACTAAAATCACCTGTTTTAAACGATTTATTTATATTACAATTCATAATGAATTGACTTACATCAATTACTGAATCAATCGATTTACAATAAATCCAAACGCGTATATTTACAGGCTGAACTTTCGTATTTACATTGAATTCTTCATCGTAAGCAACAACATTGTCAGGAACATAATCTTCATCAGCAAGTAACTTTGTCATATTGTCACTCCAATAGGAAGGGAAATCTTCTTGTACAAGATATTGTTTATCTTGGAAAATTTGTTCCAATAATACATTAGTACCATCTGAAGGAAATGATAATGACCAGCCTGGTTTTATATATGGAAGATTCTTACTCTCATATTCGCTTTTATACGTTTCTTTTTCAAAATCGTCATAACTGGACCAAATTATTTCAAGATTAGTTAATCCATTCACTTCATTAGCGATATCCATAAATTCTTCTATGGTTATCTTCTTTTTGTCACTTTCATTCAATTTCGGTTGCCAGAAATCAATGAATGATTGAGGAGAAATTTTCTCTTTAGAATAGACTATATAATTTAACTGTTTCTTTGCCATAATTAATCTCTTTCTTTAGGTAAAGTTTTCTTTCCTGCTGTAATAACATTAAGAAAACCTTTAGTAATAGCAAGTTGAAGACTTTTCATAAATGCATCCCAATCAGATTCTCCAGCTTGTTTAAACGCTTCATTTAAAGTCTTAGTATCTTGAATCACTTGTCCAGGTGTTGTTAAATAAGTAGTTGCTTTATTGATTAAAGCATTATTTATAGAATTAGTATCTTGTTTTATTGAGTCTAAAATTTCACATACATCTCCCAAAGATTTTTCACCTTGAGTAATCTGCTTATTAGCATCTGTAGCAGTGATTCTCTCTGCACGTCCTACTGTCTGACGAGCTTCTGTAGGTTCATATGCACCTCTTGGAGTTTCTTTTAATGCACCAAAAGATTTTTGAATCTCATTATAAATTCTATCAATTACTTCAGTCGGTTCTCCAGTAGCAAATTGTTTTCTAATATCTTGCCAACTTAAATTAGGAAATACGCCTTTCAGTAAATTAATAAATTGCTCATTATTCTGTGACAATCCTTGTAACTCACTCAAGAAACTTCTCATAAATTCAGGGTCTGCATTTCCACTCTGAACTTTTTCGAGCTGTTCCATTGCTTCAGAATAAGTCCTTATATTAGGATTTGTTCTCGTTAATGTTCTCAATAAAAGAGCTTGAGTTGTTTCATCTTGAGAAATACCACTTCCTGAAAATGCAGATTGATATCTTTCAAGTTGTCTTCCTTGTGCACCAGTTGCAATCCTTATACCTGACATTACGGCAGCAACTTTACCTGCATCAAATTCACCAGCTTTAGAAAGAATTTCATCAGACCTTTTTGAGAACGTTTCAAGTGATTCTTCCATAGTAGATGCTATTTCACTGAAAGGTAATTTCAACTCTCGCATTGACCTTTCAAATGCTCTAATTATAGCAGAACCACCGTAATTCGTATTTTCATCACCAAATCTTAATGCTCCTTGCAAACGATTGATTGCACTTGGTGCAATTCCATATAATCTTTCTGCAGCCATTAAAGATTGAGATTCTCTTTCTGCAGTTACATCAAATTCAGTACCACCGGGAGCACGACCACCTGCAGCTCTTGTTAATTCAGTCCTTCTCTGAAGATAAGAACCAATATCCATACCAAGAGCATCTGCAGCATATCTTCCTTCTCTTTTTGCAGTACTAAAAGCATCTGTTGCTGAAACGCCGAATGTTTGAGCATAAGGGATTGTCTTATTTTCGGCTTCTGCAAATTTAGAAAATGTTTGTAATATTCTATCTGCAGCAATATTAGCAGGCATCTCGATACTTCGAGCTATAATATTACCAAAGATAGGTATCCAACGATACATATCAGCTTCATTAGCTGCTTGAACTCTTTTATAATTGGCTGCAGTTTCTACAGAACCCTGATATTCAGACCTTAAACCGAATTCTTCGTTTCTGAAATATCTCTCTGTAGCAATATTCTTTATTTGATTGAGGAAAGCAATAGTTCCAATACCACCAAGAAGACCAGATAATCCTTTTCCTAATCCACTAATAATATTTAATCCACCTGCACCACCCTCTGATGATGAAGGTAATATAGGAGGAATATTCGTACCAGAACCACCTCCACCTACATTATCATTATTTTGATTATTGCGATTAACAACAGATTCTCTTAATTCATCTACATTATCTTCAATTCGAGACAATGAAGCTGTTAATGCTTCAAGATAACGATTTGTTCCAGAATTATCTTTCTTCTCTTTATTATCACCTTTTATAAGATTTCTAATAGCATCACCTAATTCTCTCGAAGTTTGATAAATAACACCAGAAACACCATCTATAGCTTTAATAATATTTTCATCGTCAAAATTGAATTGTTGTTGACCTTCGATAATTCTCGTTTCTCTTCGTTCAACAACTTCATCATCTCTTTCTCTTAATCGAGGACTTTCTGTAGGAGGTATCTGATATTCAGATTTTGTTTCTACTGGGTCTTTTTCTCTTAATACTGAAGTATTCTCTTGAATAGTTTCTGTATTACGTTCAATGTTTTTGACGTTTTCTGTTACATTTTCACTATTATTTTCAGTTCTTCGAGAATTATCAACATTTGTGACAGAATTATCAATATTCTCAACATGACGATTTATCTCAGTTAAAATCTCTTTCTGAGTTTCTTTGATTGTTTCTGTAGGTTTCCTTTCAATAGGGAGTTCTCGTGTTGGTTGTCTTAAATTCCAAGAAACGGAACCAGTTTCTTCATCTATAACTGGTTCCACGTCTTCTTGATATTCAACCTTCCTTTTCGGACGTCTTTTTTTTGGTTTTTCTGAAGGTTTAGTTATTTCTTCATCATCAAGTTGAATTTCTGTTTCTTTATTTACTTCCCATGTAATAGAATTCGCATTCTCATCATAAACTGGTTTTAACTCTCTTTGAGTTTGTTGTTGTGGAAGTGGAGTTGAAATAGGCTGTTGCACTTCAGGAGCTTGCATTGAAGCAGATTGTCTTCTCAAATCAATAAGAAGTTTCTCCAACTGATTCCTATCTTCCATTAGAGATAATTGTTCACGAAGTTGCTGCAGATGTTTCTCAGTATTCTGAGAATTCGTCGAAGCAGCTTGGTCAATTTCACGATATAATGAAACTGCCTCTTCTCTCAATTGTCTTAATGGAGTAACATCGGCGGTTACTCGTATTCTTTTATCTTCAGCCATATTATTCTTTATCTTCCATTTCTGCCATTAAAGCAGCTTCTCTACGAAATGCTTCGATATCATACTCTTCAATTATTTCAGAATTTTCCCTCTTCAACCATTCTCCTATATTAGGAGTATAAGTATCATTGTTTTTATCTGATTCTTTTTTATATATTTCTGAAAATATCGAATCTTCTTCAAATTCCATTCTTTGAGCCATAAAGGAACATTTTTTATGCTCTTCAGACATAAAAGCTATTCCATGTTTCTTTCTCCACCATCTATCATAAGGAAATCGATTATTCCATTGAACAATGAATGTTTTAAGCTCATCAATGGTCATATTTGTCTAATTTTTATTGATTCAAAATCTGATGAACTTCCTTTAAAAAGGGATAAACTTCAGTATCATAAAACTTACGAATTTCAGCGAAATCTTTCAAACCCAATTGATTAAAAGAATCAACCTTCAAATCTTTAACAAGCTCAGGCATTAACACTGTCAGTGTCGCTTCGATATCAATAATATCTAAAGCGTTCTGAGCTGCTTTAGTAGAGTTACCAAGTAATGTGTTATAGAATCCTCTACCAAGACTTTGTTTCATAGTTTCAATGCGATAGTATTCACCTACATTAGGGAATTTAATTGTATATTCCTTCCCTCTTAAATTAACTGTTTTATCTTCCATAATCAATTGTTTTTAATTCGTTATAAAGTTCTGACTTTATTTCAAAGAATCAATCAAATCATTGCTCAAAATACCTATTAATAAAAAAGAAGAGAGAATAGTTTTTTAATTATCCTCTCTTCAATGTAAAAATTTATGTCAATTCAAATCGTTATAACTAACTGATTATCAGATTATAATTCAAGAGTACTTATCGGATTAATGTACGAACCCGAAATATTATATCCGGACACGCCTCCTTCAGCCAGACTGAATGCTTGATTGTTAACAAAACAAGGATTCAACAAACAAATCGTCTGACCAGTAGGGTCAACTTGTGTTACCATTTTCGTATTAGAATCCTGAGTTTGAATTGTCTTGCTGTAAATAGCAATAGCAAATCCAAGTTCACCTAATACCAATGTATCTACAATAGCCTTCACTGAACCAAGACGGTGCATCATACCTTCCATTACTGGTTGTTTAAAGTCAATGAAGAATTGGTCTACTGTCCATGTACAATCGTAACCTACTGCAGGTATCTCCTGTTTTAAGAGACTACCAAGACCTTGAACATTCGCACGACTGATATTCTCAGCGAATTGCAGGTTTCTTACAAAACCTGCAACCTTATTATCTATCTTTATATACGCTTTTGGCGCTGTAAAAACTGCCATATTCTTTCGTTTTTAATTATCCACGAATTAAATATCCAGTAAAGAACAACTTCGTAATTTCATTGTTTACAACAATCTTGTAAGTAGTGAAATAAGCATCATCTTTACGAGTTGTCACAACATCCTGGAATGACAATAACAAATTATCTTGTTCACTTGTAGCTGTTCTTGATTGTAAATATGCTACTGTCCAATCCTTAACAGCACCTGCTGATAAAGTATTAGCGTTCACACCATTTTCTTGTCCCAGCAAGTCCAATGTCGCATTTACAATCAACTCTTTATTAATCTGTGCTACAACACGCATGAATTGAATAGAGTAAGATTGACCTTTTGCATTGAACAGATTAGCGTTATCCTGCAATGTATTCACACCCTGGAGAATATTAAACTTTCCAGTATAGTCGTTCAATACAACGCAAAGAATACCATACTTCAGAGCTTTCTTCTTTTCAGTTTCAGTCAATATATGTTTTACTCTATCAACACCAATTGTCTTGAATGTAGGAGGTACATAAGGCGGTTTTCCACTTACACGTCCCACTACTGCACAAGTCATATAAATAGCCGGCCACCAACGAATCTTTTGTGCATCAAATGCAGATACCATACCTACACCGCCATGTACCAATTGAATGTAACAACTATCGAATGCTTGAGCCAATGCAATTTCTTGTGCAAAATTAGCTGAATCATCGTAACCTGCTACATATAAGAAGTGTTGGAATTTAGCATCTTGCGTCATATGAGTGATATATGCTTTTGTAGTTGCTGAATTTGCATTCGCTCCTACTTGGTCAAGAATCACTGCACTATAATCCAAACCTACAATCTGGTCAAGAACAGCATTTAAATCGTTCATATTAAACGATTCAGTACCACCAGTAGCAAGGATATAAGGTTTACCGTTCAATGCAGTAGTAATATCATTCTGCTCAATCTTACCAGTACCTTCAACCTGAGAAGTGGAATCAAGAACAAATACCAAACCAAAATTAGAATCATTATTGGCCCAATCAATCAATTCTTGAATGTTATCAATTTCAGGAGATTCGAGTACTAATTCAGGGTCACAATTTTCTTGCGTAATGTCACCATAAGGCAAACCATCTGTATAAGTACCAGTATAAGTACCTCTCCAGAATTGCAGAATCCATTTAGTAGCATCCTCACGTCCTGCGATAAAACTCAGACCGTAACCTTTTGTCAATAATTCATCATTCAATAACGAACCATTGGCTACTAAACCTTCATCTAATGTTTTAACTGCGAATGTACCTCCTGCTGCTGTTGCAAATGTAATTTTTGCTCCTGTAGTTGTTGCTGCACGAACAAATTCAAGTTCAGAAATACCTACTGCGTCAGGATTTGATGAATCTGGCGCAAACAATGCTTCTGCAGCCCTCCACCACATACCACCTTTCATAAATCCACGAAAATCTGAAAGATTGTCAAATGTATAAATAGCATTCTGACCTTGTGTATTTTCACCATTAATACCAGCACCACCACCAAATCCAGCAGAATATGTACCAGTATCAATAACAAGAACCTTACCGTAATCTAAATTACGAGCAGGTCCAGTTTCTCCACTTATAATGGTGCTGTAAACACCAGGAAGAGAGATTTGACGATTATTGAAATAAAAAGTTGAACTCATAAAATTTATTAATTTTCATTAATTTTACGAACTAATATATGATTTAATTCCTTCAATTCTTTCTAAGTAATTCTCAGGAATATAATTAACACCTAAATATAGATATTCTTTTTCTTTCTACAAACCAAATATTAAATTATCTCTGATTCTACACCAGGCAGTCCATGATTTTGATAATTATCTCCATCAATCGCTGCTATTCCTGCATCTTCAAATAACAATTTATTTAAAAATTCAGTATTAACCAAAGATGAAATGATTTGTTCAACAGAAACTTCCAATCTTACAGACCTTACGAATATAGGTAGAGGAATCAAGTTTGTATCTGCCATAAGCTCTGTCATTGTTATATCGATAGTTGAATAATTAGCAGCCAACCAGTTATACGCTCCAGTCATTAATGCATAAAGTACTTCTGATAACAGAATGCTTTCTAACATATTATCTGACAGACACATAATTTCAAAACCGCACTCTCTACTATCTCGAACTTGCCATGCTCCATCAGGAGTATAAATTTCACCATTCAATTTGCCTATTGAATTAGCAGGTCCTTTTGTTTTACCTGGTTCTCTTATGACGTAACAAGGTAATCCCGTCTTATCTTTAGGAAATTCAAGTCTTACTTCTATTTTCCTCGGATTAGCAGATGAACGAGTGAATAACGATTTTGCTTGTTGATAGAAATCAAAATTTCCATCCTTCATTCCATATAACAATCTATATAGAAAGGTATTTTCTTCGTCATTTTTATGATTTTCTAAATCTTTGGGTATATATTCCAATAGATTTAGAATAAGCTGTTTTACACGGATTATTTCTATCATATCATTTATTATTTAATATCCTTTCTAACGTTTCATCAATAGCCATATCAGCAACTCTGTCTATCTGAGCAATTTCAAGTGCCCTATCCATTAGCCTTTTAGCAATGATACCACCATTGAACCAGCTATTAGGGTCAGATTTATCACTGACTCTTCTGAATGTCATGTATTGACCTCTATTCTCATTTTCTGAGCTTGAAGCTTCAACTCGTACAAGACCCTCGTATTTAACTGCTTTATGAATGTATTCTGGAACTTTTAATCCAGGAATGTTAATTTCTTTTCTTACACCAGGTATTTGTTGACTTTCAGGTAGTTGAGACCTTTTTAATGGCATTGGTGAATTTTTAGCAAGTTGATATACATCCTGAGGCATAATTGAACTGAATATTCCTGCTTCAGCAATCGCTTGCGGTGTCGCATGGCGGAACGGTACGGTCAAAAACCAACCAAGTCCATTCTTCTTTTGTTTCGCTTTAGATGATTTTTGAAATCCTGGTTTCTCGTCAAATGGACCTGTACCTTCTTCTATCATTAAAGCAAGTTTACTTTCTCTTGCAGATAATCCAAAGACAGCTTCTGTTGCAGAAGGTCTTTCAATGTACATCGCTTTAAGATATTCAGGTCTTGAACTTTTCAGTTCTTTATTGACTAAATCTTGCCACCTTATAGAATATTCTTGAACTACACTATCAATAATAGCTGTAGCCAATAAGTTCGATTCATCTTGATTCAAAGTGAATTCTTGAACTACATCACTCAAGTCTATTCTAATCGGTAACGCTGCCATTATATATTATCGTTAATTATTACACCTGAACCATCAAAGTTCGGTTTTTCTATTGCTATCAAATGACTTCTTCTTACTATTGCCTGAACTGGAAGTTGTATCTTCTGCAAAGAACCTTTTATCTTATTTGTTTCCCAAGATGCCCTTACTTCATGAGGTAAGTCGAGCACATGTCCCTCGATTTTGTGCTTATAATAAATACTCACTACTCCATTTGTAGGAGGTTCGAAATCCAATATCAAACAATAAGGATTTTCAGGATTTACATGAGCTTGATTTGTTTTACTCAATTTTTCAGTAGAGGAAATGAAAGTATGAAGAGATATCAAGTCAATCACTCGATACGTCGTAAAAACAAAAAATTCCCCGTTCATTTCTCTTATTTCCAAATTCTCACTAAAGTAAGAATATTCCGTCTCGAAAGTTATACGATTGAAGTAACCTAAATTAGGTTTATCTTTATCAATCACTGTCACTGCAAATGTTCCTAATAAAGCCTCAGTCCAATTCTTATATTGATTATTCTGATTAATTCCAGTTATAAGAGCTTTTGTTTTTGTAGGATTAACATAGAAATAACCAGTACCGAAACAATTCTGACAATCAGGCAAAGCTGCATCTCTTCCATGACAAGGACATCTCAATGCTGTTTCAAGTGTTACATCGTAACCTTTAGCAAAGATAGCTTTCTCAAACTCATCCTTATAAAATTCTGGTCTAAAATTACTTAAACCTGGATTAGGTGTCTGTAAGATATTCTTCTGTTCCATGATTACAATACTCTAAATTTAACTTCATCATAGACGAGTTTCAATCTACCTACTGCACTATCAATATCCTTTTTATATTGAATGAGTCTTGCTGAATATGCTGCTGACGTTGCACTTGCTGTTGTACCTATACTTTGACTCAAACCATCTATACTTAACGATTGACTTGATACACCAGCAACACCAAGGACCAAATCTCCTGCGATGTTTAACGGGCCGAAAGTGGCCAACATCCCGACTATATTCAATAAATCCATTGGCATATCATCTATATCCCATCCTGTAATATACTGGATTCTCCAATAATCAGGAATATTCTCATATCTTTGAGTTCCAATCTGAGATGTGATTCCAGTCAAAATAATTTCGGCATTTCCTTGAGTTGTTGATGAACCAGTAGGTACTACACTAATTCTCCTTTTCCCTTGATTCATTGCTGTATCGTATTCACAGAACAACCATCCTTGTGGATATATAATTTGTTCCATTTTATTCAGCATACCAATCATAGATAAAGGAACTCGTACAGGATAATTTGTCTGAAGTATAGGGAATTGTTGCCAATAATCTGAACGATAATACGAAAGAGTTTGGTCAACTAACTGTTTCATAAAACGCAGATTAAACCAATTTTCTACATCTCTCTGTGCAGATTCTATGTAGAATCTCATGTTTTCATCTGAAAAAGATGTCCCTTCTCCTCCTTCGATTTTTATACCGAAAAGATATAAAGACCAAATTTCAGCAACAGAAAAAGCTAAACCAGTATTCTTTCTGTATTTTATTTTTAAAGTTAGTTGACCCATTGTAATAGTATATTATGCTTTACTCAAAATCATTTCAATAATTTCATCTTTTTTCTTGCCTTTCAAGTCTTCTTCAGAATAATTACCACCTTCTTCCGACATTGCAAGAGCTTTCAAGTCGTCGACTTTTGTTGCTTTCAAATCCGCTAACAAATTATCGTCTTCAATTTCTTCTTTGATTGTTTCTTGAATTTCAGTCTTTACTGATTCAGTTTTTCCAGCTTTCAACTCTTCAACCAATTTCTTCCAAGATTCGATTTCACCATCTTTTTTAGAGAGTTCAATTTCCTGAGATTCAATAACATTTTTCAATCTACGAATCTCATTTTCATACTCTTCATTATCTTTCTTGATTTCCGTACGTAATTGCTCTTCCATCTTTGTCTTATATTCAGGTTCTTCACCCTCCTTATAGATATTAGGGAATTGACCATCAACAATTTCCTGATATAATTCGTCAGATACAGTTGCTACACCATTATGAAATTTTACTGTCCCATTCTTGAATTTCAGAGTGTGTTGGGAATAAACTCTACTTTTAATTGTTACCATAATTCACTAATTTAAAAATAAAAAGGAGAAGGAGTTCTTTTAATCTCCCTCCCCTTTTTGAAACAATTTATTACAATTAGATTACAAACCTTCGTCACCAATGTTAACGATACGTACAATCTTGGCAGGCTGATATAATACCGGAGTACCATAGTTCAAGATACAGAATCGACGGCTCGGAGCAGTGATTGCAAAGTCCATCTTCACAGTATCAGAGAACTGTAAGTATTCGTTAATCTGACTGTCATTGTAGTATACCAAAGCAGATTTAGTACCAGCAATGATACGGTTGCGGTCACGTACACAATTTGCAGTAGCACCATCATAACCAGTTGCCATCTGAGAAACAGGTACTTCAAAAATCGGGAAGTATTCTGTCGTATCGTTCAGAACAGCATCTTTCTTCGTACGATAGATGACAAATGAAGAAGCTGCATAAGCACCACCTACACCAGCAGTAACACCAAACTCAACTGACTGAGTTGCAGTAACGGCCTGTGCACCAGCACTTGTAATATTCAAAGGTGCAGATTCACCGTAACGATTCTTTGCAGTTACCAAGTAACCATAAGCACCTGCATGACGACCAAAGTTGGTCTTAGTATCGGCATTGTTAACCTCGATTGCCGTACCAACAGTCGGAGCAACTGGAGCTTTAGGACTTGTTGCACCCTTACCTACTCTAATAGGCTTACGAACATCAAAGTAACGGTCGTTCTTAATGTTAATCTTACCGAACTGAGTAGTAACATCGTTTACAGACTGACCCATAGTAGCACCAGTTACAGAAGCTGCAAGGCCTACGATAACTCGCTTACTTTCATGGAACTGCTGTACATAATTGTTAAATACAATCGGGTTAGAAATGATACGGTCGATATAACCATTATAAACGTTTACTACAACATTAGATGCATCCTGAATCATCTTATCATTCAGAACTTGATTCTGAGCATCGATAACAGCCGGACTATTGAAGTAACCATCGAGCAATTGTTCAGAAGTCTTACCTTCAGCAGTACCACCGTCCATCTCGTTAACACCCAACATGTGCTGACGGAATACACCATCAAACTCGATATCAACACAAGAAGAGTCTGCACTCGTCAATGCTGTATCAATCAATGTCTGCAGCAAGATAGTCTTATTCTCAACTTCCTGAGCATACATATTGTTAATACTGTTGTATTCAGCAATCATTGCAGGATGAGTCACTTGACCAGTAACACCCATGTACTTAGTCAAGATTGACTTACGTCTGTATTGAGAATCGGTTTCTTCCGGAGTCTCACCTTCAGTATTAAAGATACTTACATCTTCACCGTACTTATACAACTGGTTGTACTGATGAACATTCTGTTTAATCTTCTGTTTCGGCATCTCCATGTAATACACCAACTGATTCAGTCTATTGGTCAAAATCTTCAAGACTGAATCCAGAGACTCAACTTTCAGACCACCACCATTATTAATCATGTTGTTGTATTGCATACCGGTCATAGAACCGGCTTCCATAGCTTTCAAGATATCAGATGATGAAACACCATCAAACAAATCGATATCTGTTCCGTTATTAGTGTATTGATACAAATCCATAACTTATTTTATTTATAATTAAATCCGAATTTATTTTACAAATTTAATGCCATTTTTGGTATACATGTAACGAGCCAACTCTTCACCTATTGTTTCAGCATAAGGGTTAGTCATATAATTCAATGCATCGGCTTCTAAAGATTTTCTGATTGAATCATCACTTTCGTTGGTAAGAGCTTTTTCAATCATCTTAGCTACCATCGGACGTTGATTGATGATATTAAGTTCAATCTTTCCGTTATCATCCTTTTCAAAAGTCATAGACTTTTGAATAGCTGACATATTATCCAAACCTTCTGAACGGAACTTCGGTGCTTCTTGACCAAACTTATCCATCTTGGCACTCAAATTATCCAGACTTTCAGCCATACGTTCAATGATAGGAGTAAAGACTGAACCTACAGACTTCATAATCATTGATTCCATAGATTTCATCATTTCACCTTCTGCATTCTTATCTTCAGCAGTGTTCTTTTCATCTTCTTTCACCTTCTTTTCCTTATCAACTGCCTCTTTTTCGAGTTTATTGATATCTTCCTCTTCTTTTGTTTCAGACTCATGGTCACCACGAGCTGCTTTATCTTCAGATTTTTCAATCTTAATATCGCCATTAGCTATTGCTTTTTCGATATATTCCTCGCTAAAGTTTGCATCCAGCAACGACTTCACGATTTTGTTGTCTAAATATTCCTTTTTCATTTTAATTAAAATTTATGTTTACGTAAAAATAGAACCAAATTTTTATTTTACAAATTAAATTCGCTGACTTTTTAAGAAATCCTGAAGAACATTTATAGAAATGTAACCCTCTTCATAACTTTTGAATAGATTTTTAAGAATCTCATCATTCTTCGCTTTAAGAGGTTCAATCCTGATTCGAAAATCTTTATCAATAGAAAGAATGTGTCCATCCTTTTCCATTTCAAGTAAGATGTTAGTTGTCCGAAAATCTTTATCAGATTCAAATTCGTAATCTACATAATCCTTAGTCTGGACTCCTTTTACGATATCTGCAAAAGTATTTGCATTCACTGGAGTCATAGTCATTGCAAGATTCGTAATAAGGGCCTTTTTGATTTTCTTAGGATTTGACTTATCTCTTTCAAGAGCTTTACCTTCTATACTAAAACCAGGCTTACGGTTAGTACCAGATTCTTTCATTTCGAGTGCCTTATCATAAAACGCTCTTGCTTCAGGAGATTTTTTCCAAAGTTGACATTTTACATAAAACTTGTTATTCTCAACTTTTGCACTAATAGGCGCTCCAATCCAAAAACGGGATTTATTGATAGGTGAACGAGAAGTTAAATGGTCTAAGTTTATCAAACCATGTTTCAAAAATCGGTCAATTATAAAACCATTAGGTTCCATAGATTCGCCTTCTGCATCTTCAGATGCATCGGAAGCCAACCCTTCAAATATCATTCTTTCATATCTCCTATCATCACCAATTGGATAATCGAGAGGATTAAAAGAAGATTTCTCAAAGTTAGCTTCTGTAAAAAAATTAAATCTTGAACCTATTTCAAACATTTCGTTTCTGTTCCATAATCACCGAATTCAAAAATTTATCAATCAAATTATCGATTTCCTTATATCTTCTCACTCTTTTCCAATCATTTTCAAAAACTTTTTTCTTCATTCCCATAATTGCACCGAAAATCGCTGCATTCGTATCAGTATCTTCGCCATAATTAACAACTGAACAAAGGTCTTCAAAAAGTGTAGAATTCTTGTTTTCTTGTGCTAAATAATTATCAATCACGAGGTTATATGTGTTTATCACATCACCTCTATTATTGTAATTATTCACCTCAAGATTTTCCACTGGCAAATCTCCTAACAAATTTTTGAGTATGCAACAAAATTTACTACCGAATTCGAAACAATTCTTATTATTGTGTGTATAACAACAAAATGCTTCAAATAGATTTTTCGTATACTCGTCAGATTGATTTAAACAAGCTATTGCAATAGGGAGTGAATAAAACAATGCACCATTGCCCATTCTGTCTGTTCTCGAACATCCTTTCCGTTGTATTGATTCTGCCGTCTGGTTTCCAATATCAAATAATCTATCTCCTGCATTGAATTTCTTGTTTTTATACCATAAATCCAAGTTCTTTTCGAATTTATCAATCTTCTTGATATTCTCTCCAGGCGTACAAAAAGCATCTAATAAACACAATAAAACAGATGTATCATCAGACCATGTTCCTTTTATCTGTCCATGAATTCCTCCTGAAGCAAATCCACAACAAAGGAATGTTCCTTCACTTCTAAATTCAAAAGGGACTCCAAGCACATCTCCAAGGATATAGGCTCTGATACTATTTCTTATCTTCTCTTTCATCGTTCTCGAATTTCTTTGCATTTTTAATTGCATTGTCAACCATTTCATCAGTTGCTTTTTTCCTCTCTTCTTCAGTAGGAGTATGAATAATACTCATTGTACTGCAGTCATTCCATCTTGATACTTTCTTTGTTTCCATTAGCTTTTTCTTTTTAGTATCTAAAGATACACCTTTTATTAATGTGGTCCAACAATTCTAATAAAAAGTTACACCATTTCAACAACAATTGAATTAAGTCCTTTAGCAAGAACTTTAAATTTACTTGCTCTCTGTGTCAAATATTCATATTCACCGATTGTATTATTGATATTCGCAACGTCATCTCCTTTCTTAGCTAATAGAGTTATCTGAAAATCATTTCCAAATTCATTTAACTGTTTTAATGAAAACGAACCAAAACTCTTATCTTCTATAATAGAACCAACTTCAGCATTCAACAATTCATTTAAACTATTCGTATCTCTTGCTTCCAATCTTCTATATAGAACTAAATTTTCTTTACAAGGATTTTTATCTATTGCTTCAGCAATCGCTTTAGCCATCAAAGGAACATTCTTTCCACCACCTTTACCATAATTATAATCTCGAATGGCTTCATAATCGGTACCCATATATCTTTTCAGAGCTTTAGATTGAATGTCAGTAACTTTCAATTTTTTACCTTGTTCTTCATAATAATTTTCCATCTCCTTTCTATCGTCAAGATTATGGCCTGTAAAATGTTTATATTTCACACCATTCCATTCTGAATACAAAACACCATTAGCTACTGGAAGATAACCTGAATCAATAAGCATTTTATTCACTTCAGCTCTGTAATTTGTTTTTAATCTCGAATAGTTATCAAGAATTTCATCAAATTCTTCGTTTTTGATATAATCTTTGAATTTTTCCTTAATACCTTCATCAACAGTAACTGAATCAAGCGCTTTTGTAAATCTTTCTTTTTGTTCTTTGTCTAAAGTATCGTTTTGAGAATTCCTTTTCTTCAAGAATTCTCTGAATTCTTTCTCAGCTTCAAACTTCACATCGTTCTTCTCTTCTTTAGCGTCTAATTTTTTCAGATTATCTTTCAAAACAAAAACACCTTGATGTTTCGGCCAAGACATAGATTTATTGTTACTCAAATCTTCCAATAAATACTCTCCTTTATCTTCGTCTCGAGAAAATCTATAATCTACACCATTTTCAGTAAATTCGACAGCCTTACCTTCATCTAACTGCTGTAGAATCTTGCCATACATTATTATACCAGCTTGTGACTTTATAGAATCCATTTTGACTACTGGTTTATCAACTTTCTCTTTCTTCTCTTCAGCTTTAGATTGTTCTTGTTTCTTAACTTCTACTGCAGGTTCTGGCTTAGATTCTTCTTTTTTAAGAGTCTTTTCAAATTCCTCCTTCACTCGTTTCTTGAATTCGTTAAGAGGTTCGTTCGGCTTAGATTCCATATAGAAGGAACCTTTCTTGGCTTTGTATTTATCCTCTCCCTTCATATTGAGAACAATTGTCTGACCATCAACCTTAACATAGGTTTGAGTGATTTTCTTGAAACCATTCATTTCATTAAGCTTCTTATCGATACTGTCAGAAATATCTTGTTTCAATTTATCAAACTTAGAATCAAGTGTCTTTTCATCTATAGGTTTGGTTTCTTTCACCTCTTTATTCTTAGCTAACTTTTCTTTAATTTTATCAAGTACAGACGAATCTAAATCAAGTTCACCTTTTTCTTGAGCATCAAGAATACGTTGAAGTGCTGATGTAATACCAAGTTCGTTTGCAGATTTATCATTTGATACCTTACCTTTACGATTCTCAATTTCCTTTTGAGCTGCCTGTTTGACTTCAGGAGAAGCATCTTTATCATTGATTGCTGCTTGTAATTGCTTATCACTCGCTTTAGATGCATGTTGAGAATAATCAACTTTTACAGTCTTAGCTTCAGGTTGCTCGTCTTTTTTCGAAGATTTTCCTTTTCCTTTAGGTTTCCAACCATTAGCAGTTTTCACATATACTTTACTTCCCCACGTCTTTTCTGTACCAATAGGGGATGATTTCTTAGCTTTCTCTATAATTTCGTCCATAAATTGTTGTTCAATATTTAGAATTGTTGTATCTTTAGGAACGGAAAGAGAGTCGGGAGAGAAAGTTGATAACGTCACGCCCTTCTCTAAAGAATGTTGCAAGGGACTACTGCCATTCACCTCTTTCTCAAAGGCGGTTTCGGAAGAAATCGCCTTCCTTATACCTTTTTCTCTCATTGTTCGTGTAGGGTCATAAGAAGTTACAATCCACCTTTTCTCTTTAAGATTATCTTCATCATCTACTACAATTGTCTGTGTAATAACTAAAACATGTTTTCCAAGAGACAAAATTCTTTTTCTAAAACCATTTTCATCGACAAAATCTTTTACCAATTCACCTTCTCTGAGGAGTTTATCAATAATAAAAGACAATTCTTTCTCATCTTTAAAATCTTTCTCTTTACCATCTTCTGTTATACCTACATGTTTCCCTATAATATGATTTAAACCAAAATTTTTCTTACCATAGACAATATCTATGTCACCGATATCTTTTCTCTCCCAAGCGTTTCTAACTTGACCACCTTTTTATCAATCAGAAAATCGACAGCTTCTTTAGGTTTACCTGCATATTCAGAATAATTTTCACCAAACTTATTTTCGTGAAGAATTATTTGACTATTTTTATAATTCTTTTCAACAGGAACCCAATTACCATCTGCTTTCTTCTTTCGAGCAATCCCATCACTCCATACTCTTATTTCACCTACAGAAGCTCTCTGAGCTTTCGTTATTTCATTAAAAGAATTTATATCAATCATATCTAATTCTATAGGCAATAGAGGGACTTTTTAATTTCCCTCCATTGTTAAAACGAATTCTTAATGTAACTGCAAACGATATTTCGTCTGTTTGAGTGTTGCCATAAAATCTTCAACCCAAGACTTTTCACCTGCATAATTTTGCTTGTCTTCGAGTTTAGAATAGAATTCTTTTGTCCTTTCGATAATTAGATTGATAAGTGCTATCGGGTCATTGACTTCGATTTCTTCGCCATTAATTTCACCTTCTTTGAATCGTCCAAATTCTGACTGACCTGCTTCCATTATCTTATCTTCATAATCTGAAAGCTCCTCTATCAAATCATCAAGATATTTATGTTTAGCATTATCTTCTTCATTCCAATGGATATTCTTTGAACGAGTCTTCACGCCTTCAATAAAATTAGCGAAATCAGCGAACACTTTATACATTTCATCTTTCGCTTTTAGAATCTCAGAACCATCATCTAAAGAAATGTTACTATTCATCTCTTTACGAATATCATCTATACCCCAAGATTTCTCTATTTCTTCATCAGAAACAAGAATCTTGTTTATATCGAGTTTTCCTTCGTTTTTCATCTCATTCAATAGAGATTTGAACATATCGGCTTGGTCAAGGTCATTGAAGTCAATTAACATTCTAAAACCCGTTAGTTCTTCAGTTTCAATTTCAGTAGATTTTTCTATACCATCACCTTCAGGCTCCTTCAGTTCTTTATCTACATCTTCTTTACATAAAGCATTAGCGCTATTACAATCTATAGTCTTTTCAACGTTCTCTTTTTCTTTCCAATTGTCAGGAAGCTCATTCTCAAGACCCAGCTCCTTAGCACGTTTCTTAATCCATGCTTTTACTTTTGATTCTGGCATGTCAGAAGCTCCTACTAACTTGATAGCATCTTTCAAGTCCTGACTATTCCTTATAGGATATTTCCCGTTCGGCATTGCCTCGCCTTTCTTTGCAAGGTCTTTTCTTTCTGTATGTGAAAAATAGGTTTTATTATTTGCCTTTTTGATATCTTCTGGACATGATTTACAAACATCGCCGAAGACTTTTTCTGAAATATCACCATCCAGAAATGCCTTCATGATTTTCAAGACTCTATTCTCAGATACTTCAAGTCCTAAAATTCGTTTGATATTATCTTTCATATCAAAGATGAAGTCATAATCATCCAATTCTGTAGATGGAGAAATCCAAGCAGAACCAATTTCTTCTTCACTATCAAGTAACAATGAAGCTGGAGCTTCTTTATCAATATGACCTATAAAATAATGAATTTCAAAATCTTTACCTGTTGCAATCCCAACTGGATAAAGCAAATCTTCAGGAACATCGAATCCAGTCTCTTCAAGTAATTCTCTATGAGCTGCTTCACGCCATTCTTCTCCTGCATCTACATGACCTCCAGGAATACACCATTCAGTAGTACTTTCACCCATATCACCAACTCTCTGTAGGATGAGAAGCTTGTCACCTCTAAACAAAAGTACATCTGCATATTTCACTTTACCGACCTTCGCTTTAATGATATCGTCATAGATAGACTTTGAAATTATGCCAGATTTATACAATCCTTTAGCTTCAAAGAGGTCTTTCATATCTACAAGTGCTTCTGCAATCTCAGTATCATCTTCTAATAATTTTATAGACTTTTCTATAGAAGCCTTTTCTTTCTGGACACTTGCAACATGTTTAGTATGTTCCTTCAAAAAAGAATCATATCTTTTCAAAGCATCTTCCTTCTCTTCTGCATCTAAAGTAGAGATACTTTTAACGATACTATTCTGCTGTGCAAACTCATCTGCAAGATTATCTATCTCTTTATTGATATCTTGAGATTTTTGAAGAAGTTTTCTGTACTGGTTGATTTTTTCTTCTTTTGAGCGAAAACCAAATAATTTCTTTATATTCATAGCTTTATAATTTTTGTCCTAAATATACGAATTCTATTTATGAAATATCACTCTTGATACGAATATCTTCAACGTAATAAAAATCATGTTCACCTATATAGATATTATAAAAGAATCTGTTTACAGTTTCTAATTTTTCAATACAGTCGACTATATAACTATTCTTTCTACCCTCGAGTATCATTCCTGGTTTTAATTTAGAAGCTTTTGTAAATGAACAAGTCTTTTTATTTGAATCTATAACATAAAGTAACTGTTCTCCTGATATTCTATCTAAAACTACTTCTTCATCTGCATGACAATATACGTTATAAACAGATTCATTAAAACGTGCAGCTCTTTTATAAAGACCTTCTAATTTTGTAAATCCATTTTTATTCATAATTAATTCACCAATCTTTAAATCTTTGATGAATTTAGGTCCTTCGAATGTTCTTACTTCGACAAAACTTGAATTAAAACCACCTTTCATATTATTCATGTATTATTGTTTTCAATATCCCACTAAAATCTTGGATAACGTATTCTATAGGAACTATCAAATTATAAAGAGTTCCTTTGTATGTAGTTTCTTTAATATCTTTAACAATAAGTTTTCTTACACCAAAATGACTTTTAGATGTATCTTCAAAACTTTTTGCATATTCTTCAATCGATAATTTTCGTTCCTCACTATTTGACCTTAAAGATGAACCTGATATTCTATTCAAACACTCACCTTCAGTCATCTCACTTAAAAGTTTTTCATCTAAAATAGGTAAACAACATTCTTGAGAATATTTGCCAATAAATAATTTCTGACTTTCGCAAATCGAAATTTCTTCACCATTCTCAAGTGTCAATATAAACATCTTACCGTCGTAACCTCCTACATTTATTTTTGCTGGCATATATCTGAAACTGAATGTAGGGATATGAAGCATCTTGACGAAATCAATCTCATCCTTATTAAGGTCACTGATTTTGATGAATTCGTCTTCAAATCTTTCTTCTTTGAGTTTATCATCTTCATAAGTTTCAACCTTCTTTCTCAAGACTTGTACTAATGTATCTCCTTTGTATCCTATCATACTATAAACTCTTTATTACCGACTGTTATTTTAACTTTACTTCTTCTCTCAACTTTTCTATCAAAATGTTTGACCGGTTCAAATGATTGTGTTTCGTCATTCCAAACGTATGATTTCGGGATATAACGCATATTACAACGACAATTACCTGAAACGCAAACCTTACCATTCCTTCTTATAATTAACGTATGATTCTTTTCAAGCTCAACATCGTAAATAAATCCATCATAATCAACTTCTGTTGGTTGTAATGCTTCACTTATAGCTCTTGTATTGAAACATTCATCAATATAAATTTGGTCATATTTAGACGTATAAGTTTTTTGCTGTCTTTTATCGAAAACTGTAACTTTACCCATATTCCTATATGACGGTCTTCTACCAATTTTCAGCATTAATTCTCCTAAATCATCTGCTAATCTTGGACTTGAAGTTGAAAAAACACGATTGTCTTTACATTGATAACCATCCCAATCTCTTCCTTTATGAATTGAACCATCTCCCAGTCTAAATGCCTCTAAAAAAATTTCGATATATTCTTTATCAAGTTCCTTAATTTCATTTGGCACAAACTTATCATGTGCATGTCCAAATTGAGACATCCAATTCCACAATTCGTCATCTTCTTTAACTTTTAATCTTATCTCTATATAATTAGAACATTTATTAAGATACTTGAATATCTTAGAGCAACATTCAAACATTTCATTGAGATATTTATCTTCACTCTGTGCAATATGTAATCGTCGTTGACCATTATACTTTATAGCAGAACCTTCAGATAAAAAATAACCCATAAATTCACAGAATAACTTAGAATCATATTCTTTTCCATCAAAAATAAATGATTCTATAACTTTTCCTTTCCAATTAGGAATTATTCTTAAAAATTTACTTGATTTAGTAACATTTTCTTCAGTTACCAAATGCCAATCACTTTCTACTTTCTTACCTCGATACCATCGAACTTTCTTTACAACATGATTGTGATTAGGGGTTGTCATTAATGAAAATGATTTATGTTCTCTCAATAACATTTTACCTTTATATCTTTCGTTAATCCAACCTACAGCTTTGCACCATTCTCCATCACCAGTTTGAAGGTTTACTGATAAAAACTCTTCATTGCCATTTAAATCTTTGAAGAATTTAAATCCTTCGTTAGTCAACACTTCCGTTTTGTCGTCATAACAAAATGGGTGAATTGGTCCAAGAGTTGGTTTCCAATCTTTTGACTTTAAACCTATATTGTCACCATTCGCTATTAAGTCAATCAACTTGAATATTCTCGGCTTCGTGCCTACACCTCCAGTTGTATAGAGTTGTTGACAATATTTGCATGCACCAGGATAGACTTGTTTATATACCAATGCTTCTGCACCGTACTCATTCATTATCTGTTGTGCTACACCTATTTGATAGACGTATTGCATTTCAGTCTCGACTATTCTGCCCCAATCTCTATTCCAATCGTCCAACGAATGTCCTATACTACTGATAATAGATTGGATTGATTTCTTTTTCAAAGTTCCTTCAATTATTTCCTTCTTAATGGTAGTTAATTCAAGTTGTCTTTGAGTTTCTGCTATTAACTTAACCTCTTCTTCAGATATAGAATTTGAAAGAATATCTCGCATCCTTTTCCCCATCGTCTTTATGTAGGAGTAAATTCGAGTTGCTGCAGCATTATACATTGCTTTTTCTGAAGTTGTCAGTACTTTATATTGCTTCTTATCTATATAAGACAAAAGGTCATTGTAATCTAATGTCTTTAATTGACTTGGAGTCAATTGACCTGAAAGCCTACCGAAAAGGTATGATTGATAATATGGAGGTAATTTCTTCAATTCATCCTTCCATTTATAACCATACCTTTTTAATAACTCCTTGTCTTCAGAAGATAATTTACTCTCACCAAGAACATCTGCAACAATTCTTGCAAGTCGATAATCTATAATATCGAATAACCTCTGTATTTCATCAGGAGTGAAAATCATTGTTTTGCAATTTTAATCATTTCCTTGGTCAAATCTATCATCATATTATTGACCTGAGTTGAAAACATAACTTGTGCCAATCCTTCATATCCACATTGGACTTTCGGATAACGAATAGGGTCCTTTGTATGATATATAACATTCGACTTTTTAGCCATCTGTTTGATATCAACTCCATCAACTTTTTTAATCGGCGGCATTACTTGTATAAATTAGTTTTATAATAATTTATCGCTTCTGCAAGTATAGGATTATTGTCAAATGATTTATACTTATCAAACGGGTTTTCACTGAATGATTCTTCGTCATTTGGAACTCCTGCTTCTTCTGATTCTCCAGGAACAGACGCTCCATACATCTGCTGCTGTTGTTCAGCTTGCTTTGCAGTCTGATAAACTTGATTGATAATGATATCGTTTTCTGGGTCAAGTGGTCTTCCTGAATACTTCTGGAATATATCTTGCATTGCAACCATACCTTTTTCAAGCTTCTCAGCATCAAGTTTTACTTGAGCTTCTTCATCTTCAACCTCAATACCAGTAAATGAAAATTCGAAATCTTCATCAAGCTCACTTACGATATATTTCGTAATCACATTCTCCAGGAATATAAGAATAGGTTTCAAACCTTTCTCTCTACTATGTTGCAATCTGGCTTTTTGACCATCTTGTCCAAAGATTTGAGCTTGGTCTTTGAATTGGAATCCAAGCTCAGATGGGTCTATACGATATACAGAACATGATATTGTAATAAGAAATTTTATCCATTCATTGAATTCCATATCACGATTACTGAGTTTCTGTAAATCAATCCATTCCAAATCAATACCGTTTATAACTGGTGTCCTGTGACTGTTACTTACTCCCATCATTGTCTGCATCCAAGCCTGACGAAATTCGTTCAATGTTGATTGTGAAATATTCGCATTCTTTACATTGATGAATCCTTTTGGTTGAGAACCTTGTTTGAAAAATAATCCATTATAACTCATTCCCCATAATATCCATGTAATAATCTCTACAAGAGTTTCAAGTTCACTTGTACCGTATCCATTCTTACGGATATTAGAAGTTTTGTTCCTTATACCGAATCCAAGTTCCCATGGATAATACAATATAGGTTCTTTTGTCATAGGATTGTGAATAATCATATCGTCCCATACCATACAATATCTCGGCAAGTAACCTTTGAATCTATATCCTTCGAAAGCCTCTCTCTGTCTTGGGTCAACAGTATCAAGGAACCGAATGAGTGATGCATCAATTGCTCTGAACTTCTTCAACTCCCAATCACGGCTCCTGACAATTTCAAATGCAAGTTGGTCCAATGTAAGACTATCGAACGTTATCTTACGGACGAATTCTTGGAAACTATCTATATTATCCCACTTCTCATTCCATCCTCCATTCTCAAGGAATTTCACAATGTTCTCTATCTTTCTTTTATCTTCGTTAGAAAGTTCATCTTCTTTCTCTTCTTTGAAGAGACTTTTCTTTCTTCGGATAGTATATCCTTCTTTTTGTTCATCTTCAGAAAAATGTAGAAAATTTTGGACTTGTTCAATACGTGTATTAACTATTGCACGAATGATATAAATATCTCCCATTCTCCGAAGAGTAGAAAATGATAGAACTCCCTTTGAATCTTTGAATCCTTTACCATTCCCCGCTAAATCATTAGGGTCAAAGAAAACAGATTGTATATGTGGACTCGTCTTATTGATTTCACCTAAATACAAATTAGCTTTCAATAACTCTTCTGTGTCATTAGAACTAAGAGCTGATTGAAGTTTACTTTGAAATGCCATAGGGGCTGCTTTCTGTATCGAATCAAGTTCTTCTAAAGAAAGTCCAGCCAGACTCGATAAAAAGTCTGGCTTTGACTTAATTTGAGAATTTCGTTTATTTCTTTTTCCCATTGTCAGATAATTTTAAGCTCCAGCTAATTGTGTTAAAGTAACAGTCGCTGTCTTATTTCCTTCTGTTGTAGTAACCACTGCTGTTCCAGTTCTCTGTGCTCCAGTATTTGCTGCTGCCACTACTGAATATTCCGAAGAACCTTTTGTAAATCCTTCACCCTGGACTGTCGTTGTATAAGTTACCGCAGAAGGAATGCCGCTATTACTTCCATTAACCTTCTTCTGTTTGGTAGCCGTTACTCCGAATATTTTAGTCTCTCCTGCTGCCGCAAAAGAAAGTGTGGTTGGGTCTACAGTGCATGTATACTCATAAGTCACATCGGCTGCGGCTTGCGTGATATTCACCGTTACGGACTTTCCATTCTCCTTTGTTTGTGAGATAGTCGCCGTGGCAGTTCTCTGTGTTTCTGCTGTATTCTCTTCCGCTATTATTTCATATACAGCAGCACTGTTAGTCAAGTAGCTGAACCCCATTCCTGTCAGTTCTATATCAGTAGGTAGTTCTTCATATTCACCAGATGGATTACCGTTCACAAGCTTGTTCCTGCGCGAAACGACATCTATGTCCTTTGTACCTCCCATTGCGGTAAATTCCAATGATTGTGGCGATACCGTCAAGACTTCTTCATATGTTACGACAGACCCAGCTTGTACAAGCTGTATTTCAAGTGTCTTTCCACTTTCTGCTTGTGTAACTGTCACTACTCCATTCCTTTCCTGGTCTGTAGGGTTGACAGTCGCCACTACCTGTCCATCTGTATTTACTGTAAATCCGGCACTTGATGTTGCGAATGTAACCGGAACACCTTCTTCTGCACCTTCCGGTTTTCCATTCTTCATCATCTGCTTAGTAGAAGTAACCACGCACATATCTTGTCCACCTGCTCCCGTAAAATTCAATACGGGTTCGTCAGTCGTCAACTTATATACATACTCCTCCTTTATGTCTGTCAAAACAACCGCTTCTTCTCCAAAACCTTCCGGATAAGCTATAAGTTTGATAAAAGCGTCATAACACCATTCCTTGATTTTACCTATATTATAGGTATATCCAGCTTCAATTACAATACCGATAGACTTATAATATTCAATTGCTCCAACAACGTTTTCAGTTACAAAAACATTCAACTGACTGTCTAAACCATCAGTTATGACAGTCAGTTGTTTGGAATTATCTTCTGTTGTAAATAATAATCGTAACATAATCCTTATGCGTTTTCTGCTGTCAATTCCTTACGCCATGTATTATCGTTAGCTATTATAACCACGTTCAAGTCTTCCTTTGCATCTAAACCAAGGTCTTCAAATGTAAATTCCATCGGCTTGCCTGACATTATCTTTGCAGTAAGTGTTTTTCTATCACCGCGAATTACACCAAATCTTCCGACACTCTCATTCAGATTTACATCATTAGGGAAGTAAATATCCACATCCTTAGGAGCAGGAACAGTTGTTTTGATTGTAATTACACACGCATTTTCATCATTCCATTCTGCTGTCACTGCAACGACCTCATTTAATCCCTGAGGATTCAATTCGAGAGTAAGTGCTTTATTTTCAGCAAAGGCAACGAGTTCTTCGTGCATTACAGATTCACCTACTTTCCAAGGAAATCCAAGTTTTAATAGAGCATCGCTTCCACTTACTTCATCTTCTGTTACACTTACATCACCAGGAGCAACAATTCCTCTGATTTCTGTGATAAATACTCTTTTTTGGTCGCAACTACCATCAGTTACAACTACTGTATCAATTTTCTTATCTGTATCGATAAATCTATATAGTCTCATAATCTTTTCTATTTTTAATTGTTAATTACTTACATTCAAAAACTATTTCTTGTGTTACAGCACCATTTTTATCAAGTACATAAACCTGATAAATACCAGTCAAATCTGCTTTCTGAACACCCAAATCCTTCTGGCACTCGAAACCCAGATATTCGTTCTTCTCCTTCATTGTCAGAATCTTCTTATCGACAGATGCGGTACCGATAGTTTCTGGAATGTTGGTGAACTCGCAGAACTTGTTATTATGCTTAATGCAAATCTGAGTACCTTCCGATACCTTTGCTTTGAAGTTCATCCACAACCAAGGAAGACCATCTGCATATTCAGCCTGCCACGGATATTCCGTCAGATAAGATTCGGGGAGAATCGCATTATAATCTTCTTCACTATTAATAATACCACTGTTAGGGTCCATTTGAATAGGATTTTTCAATTGTGCTCCTGCTTCAACTTCATTTAATGCTGCTTCAATGGCATTAAAATTATCATCTAAACCTGAAGCTACTTGTGCACCGGTCTGACCATCTGTTATTTGATAAAAATCTATCTTATTCATAATTTCCAAATTAAATCTTTTGTCCAAACGAATTCATTATTCCAAATATCGTTATCTGAGAATAAAGTCTTATTCATTCTCCATATACCGTCACTCAACCAAACATTCAAATTATTCCAAATGCCATTGTCCATAAGCCATACAGGAGGAATATTGAATATACCACCAGAAATCCAATATCCGCGCATATTCCATTTATCATTCTTCAAAACCCAAGGTTTTACAGTAATAGGTGGCATTGAATTAGAAATTCCGCTTCCACTACCTCCTCGAAATGTTCCTGGGTTTTCTTCAGTTCCTATTCGAGTATAAACTCCAGGTAAATAATCACTTGCCATCTTTCTTATTTTTAGGAGAACCGTTTTCATCGAAATCAGCCAAGTACTTCTTGATTCGACTTGGAACTAAATTTGGATATAATTTAGAAGCATTTTCTACAATTGAAATTGATTCACGTATAATCAACGCATTACATACAACCGATTTAAACCAAGTATATGATTCTATACTTCCTCCTTCAACCGTAAAGTTACCTAATACATGCGAAACAATCAACAGAGCGCTATAAATAATTAGCTTCATTGCAATCATTCCGAACCCTTTACTTGAAAAATCTTTATTCTTCAAATGAAAGACCCAACTTACTAATGTATCAACTACAACTAATATCATTAGATATTTTAGGAATTCCCAATCACGGAACATATATTGCTCAATAAATGATGCTGTATTCGAAAACGATATAGGAATACTTAAAAGTACCGGAAAATAGAAGCTATAGATGTAATTCTTGAATTTACTTATATGTTTCATTTTAAACCTCAAGATTAATTAGTCTTTAAGAAGACTTTGAACGAATTGAGTATAAATTTCTCTTCTCTTTATATCGTCAGTTGCTTCTCTCCAAAGATTCCTTTCTTTTTCATCATCACTTTTATCATAACCTTTTTCTCTGAAAGACTTTACTCTATTTTCAAACCAATCTTGACCATCATTCATAATTTTCAATTCAGACTTAATCGCATCTTTATCTAATTCTTCAGGTTTTTCAGCTTTGATTTTACTAAGTTTATTTTCACTTTCCTTTATCTTGTTCAATTGATTTTCATACCATTCTGTCTTTTTCAATTTTTCAAGTGGTAAATAAAAACTATCATTTTTACTACGATATTTAGACTCTTCTTCAGCATTAAAAAGTTCTTTCTTCAAACGGAAATTCTCCATCAATGCTCTATCGTAGTCACCTAAAAAACTTGAAGTCTTTTGTTTTACACTCTTTTCATTTGACGCTTCTTTCTTATTGGCTTTTTTAGGACTAATTCCAGATGCATCTATGATTTCATACACATCTCGTTTACTGAGAGAATCAATGCCTCCATCTGAATAATCTTCTTTGACTGCATTCCATAATTCCTCGAAAGAAAGCTTTTCATCTTTAGCAATTTGTTTGACAAGGTCTTTTGCTGAAGAACTTCCAGAAGTCTTTTTATCTTCTTTCTTAGATTCTTTAGTTTCAGATTCTTTACCAGTACCTGTTGTTCCTTTCTTTTTGAGTCTCCAACCCTTCTCAGTCTTGACATACATTTTACCACCATACATCTTTTCTGTTCCAAGCGGAAGAGCTTTTGCTTTCTCAATTGCAACATCATCTGCACAATTGATACCTGCAATCCCTTTCAAGATATTCAAAGGAGTCTCTTTGTAGCAAAAACACATTCTATCATCTATAGACTTGAAGATACCATCAGGAATTTCAACTGGTTCTCTCTGCGCTTCTCTGTAGAACATCAAACTCTTCATTAAATCATTGCTACGTACAAACACAGGCTTCAAAGACATATAATCAGCAGTACAACAAGCTATCTCAAATTCATCAATTTCTTTATTCTTTGATTTTTCGATAACATCCTTTGAAAATGCATCTACTTGCGCCTTAGTGAATACTTCAAGATTGTTTTTCTCAACAAATCTATTGAATTCATCTTGCGTAAATTCTTTAGGATTATTCATATTGTAATTTGTATTAATTTAAACGGAATATTGTTTTAATGCGTAAAAATAACAATTTTAATTGACCTCTACAACTTATCCCGTCAAATTAATCAATTGTCAAATATAAACATATGAATGGTGTAATTCAATCATTCTCGATATCACTTTATCACATTTCTTCTCAAACTTCTCAATCATTTCACGTAACATACTTCTCTTAGGAATATCTATCGTATAACTCTTTGAACAATAATCAACGCGCGTCAATACTTCTGTTTCTGTAGGTCTTCTCCAGGCTTTGCTGCCAAAAAATACTCTGAATTGTCTCAATACTTTTCTCACTTCATCAACTGTAAGTCCAATGTTCTTAGCTATAGTCCTTGACCTTAGGTATAATTGTGCAATAGGATTGATTGAATCGTAACATAACTTCGTCCTTGATAAAATCTTTTCAATCTTAGTTTCAGCTTCTTCTTTAGTTATTTCATTCTCAATAGCTTTTCTTCTTATCTCTCTTATTTCTCTATAATCTCTTGTAAATGAATTATTTTCAACACCAGCTTCTAAGCAATTTCTAAATCTATTCAAATAATCAAACACCAATTGGCAATTAGCAGTCCAAGTATATTTCTTATTGTCTTTAATAAAATCTTTCTTCATGTAATTAGGGATGATTGTACAGTATTGCAGTAAATCCTCTGGGATTATTTCTACATGCACTTCACCAGTCTCTTTATTGAAGGTATAGATACCTTTCATCTTCAAACTCAACATATTGTTATGAATTGCAGTTATACCAAGATTAGTTTCGTTCATAATCCATTTCTTGAGTCTACCTTCACTTGTAAATAGGGTTTTGCCAGTATCTCCAGTTCTTTCACTGAGCTGTTTTGCAGTGGATGTTCTACCTTCAGCTTTGAGTAAAGCGTATATGATATTGTATACTATCGATTTCTTGTGGGATTTTCTAATTCCAAATCTAGCGTTTATGAAAAGCTTATTATGTACTTTCTTCATATACTAAATATTTTATTAATTCGATTAGGATGCTGTATAAATCGAAATAATATTTCTAATATCAAACATATGCAAAAAAAATAAGAGTACCGCTGTACTCTTATAATTTCATCCAAAAATCAAATTTAGTTTATGAAACAACCAAACAATATCTTCACAGATTTGGGTTTTCATGCTGCAAAGATACGTCTTATCACTCTACTTGTAAACAATTAGATTCCCTAATGTTGTTATCTTCTCATTATCAACAAGTTATCACCTCAGCCTCTTTATAATCACATAACCTGCCGGTTATAATTATCTTTCTCTATTTCTATATATAGAAGAAGATGCTTATAACCTCCTGGTTATATGATTATGCGATTATTGAACGGATAACTTATTGATTCTCAGCACTGTTAAAATATGAGAAATTTTTCAATGTACGACCAAAGAAAAAGTTTGTATCTTTAGACAGTTTGTTTAATCTAAATATATTTGTGTATGAAAATTATTTACAATTCAAAATTGGCTCGATTGTTATTGTCTAACTTCAAAGCAATCCTTATCATGCTCTGGCTCTTGTGTAAGAAAGGTCCTGAATATTATTCAGAAAAGTTCATCAAGCACGAAGAAACTCACTCCTTCCAATGGAAATGTTGTATGTTCTTAGGAGTCTTCATCTGGCTTGCATTCTCATTGGTATTTGATACGCTCTGGTTATTGCTACTTATTCCATTCACATTCTACATTTGGTACTGTATTGAATATGTGATAAGATTCATCATTGGAGTAGTGAAAACACCTCCTATTATGAAATTCGGATTCAAGAAATGGTTCAAAGGCTTCCGAGAGATTGGTCATGAATCTTATCGTAAGATTGTATTTGAACAGGAAGCTAATGCTGTGGAGGATGGGATAGTAAATTATGAGTTCCTTTCTTTCTTCAAGTATTATTAAAAAAGAAAAGGCGTTTCACAACGCCTTCTTTTCATGAATAATGTAATTAAAACGGATAAATTGTAATGTATACTCAATTCGATTGTAAAATTACAAGTTCTTTCTTAAATACAAATCTTAGAGTGTCTTGGTCTTCAATCACTCTCACCTAAACAATGTACCATTATAGCAGCAAGGAAAGGTGTTATGATGAATGACATGAAGAACCAGAAAAGACTACTCCTTTTAAGTCTGCTTGCTGTTTCTCCTACTTCAGAACAAAGATAGAAGTAAATTATCACACATATTAAACCAAAAATAAAAACTAATGCATCCATAATCTAAAAGTTTTAAATTGTTAATAATATCATTCTATATAATACATGTCAAAACTCGAATTAAACAAGGATTAACATGCATTTTGAGCTATTGTACAGAAGGTTTGAAATACGGTAAGGATATCTTTATCTCACTCATCGTCTCACAAAGCTCCCACCAAGGTATGATTACATGAGGAACACAATAAAGGACATTCTTATTTTCAAAAAAATAGATAGTACACAATTCATTGGTCTTTCTTTTGTTCTCAAATGAAATCTCACCAAGTACATCCATAATCTTTCTTAATCCAAATGGAGTGATATTCTTATTCGCTTGAAGAATAAGAATATCTTGTGCAGGTATCTGAAGCATGTCTTCAATAAGAGAAACTGTTTCAGGATTATACATTTCTGTATCAGACAAGAGTATCAATTTATTCGACTCACAAAGCCAATCAATATAAGGACAATTGCCATTCTTGTACGTAAAATGAATTTTATTCATCGTAATATTCTTTAAAGTCACGAATTTCTTTATCTATCATTCTATTGATATTCTCAATTTCTTCATACTTCTCTTCTTCAATAAGTCTCAACTTATGACTTATCATAGAATTGATATATCTGTTCCAATCCCTTTTACCCATCAACATCAAGTCGATAGCTATTGAATCAATAGACCTTTGCATTTCGTTTTTGTGACGTGCATCATATCGAAACCAAATGACAAATAGAAGTACGAGCATTGCAAGTAATACGATTATAATATACAATTCTGTCATAATTTATTCAGTAACATAATGGTTAAGTAATTCGTTAGCTATCTTATCGACTCTTTCCTTAGAGAAAGATGAATCAACAAGTCTTTTCTCTGCAATAATAGTACCACTATCAAAAGTTTTCATCTTTACTACTATAGATGTAAATGATTCACCTTTCTTAGCATAGTCACATTCAACAGTGATATTCTTTCTTTTAAATGTTTCCATAATTATAAAATATTTTTATTTAGATACATAATTAATCAAATCAGAAAGCCAGGACAAGAACTGTATCATTCCGAAGAATAGGAAGCAAAAGGCGATTGCTCCGGTTACGTACCAGAAACGTACCCACCATTCACGATATTTTGTCTTTAATACTTTCTTACCGAATCGACCGTTAAAGAAATTTATAAACTGCTTTTTCATAATGTAAAATTTTTAGAATTCAACAAGAATAAGGCGTTTACCGCTTTCCTTATCACTGACCCACATATGGTTAGCACCGAAACCGTAATCAAAAAGAGACTTGAATGTAACCGGATATCCAGCAGAAAGGGATTTCATTGCGTCTCTAAGGGCTATTTCGTTATTGGATTTGGTTATTTTGTTAAGCATATTGACATAAAGAGAAATTGTTATTGGTGAATGACAAACATTCAATGGGTTTTCTACAATTGCTTTCATAATTTATATCTTTATTTGTTTGACATTGTAAAGGTACACATTTATCGTCAATTGGACAACAAATTACTTGTTTTTCTTTGTTGGTTTGATAACTCTTTTGTCC
>OJLA01000088.1_pt1 | contig 86252 bp, 81 predicted proteins | sample 1596611 | NCBI WGS metagenome assembly OJLA01 (sample SAMEA4350168, study PRJEB24818) | metagenome | biome: human; feature: gut; material: faeces | place: Denmark | collected 2013-09
AGTTACTATTACTTTCTCTTCCCAAGGCATAAACTTTGACTCCTTTCGAATTTTATGCCTCTATTTTATCATAAATATGTAAACTATGTCCTTGCACATTCTGTAAACTATGTTATCACACTATACAAAAGGATTCCTCCGCCGCTTTGTTAAAGCTGCCTGCGTCCGCTACTCTTATAAATGTTTCAAGCTGCGGGTTATACATAACATTTCACCTGCCTTATTGGGACGAATTATCTTTTCTTCGTAAATCTATCGGCTTGTTCGCCGTTTTAGGAATCATCCAAGAACGCCCGAATTTTTTATTCCGTCTATTCTGCTTTCTTCACATAGTTTTTGAACACGCGTTCAGAGATTTCTCATTTTTGCGCCGCTTCTCTGACTGATATGTAATCCATTTCTATCCTCCAAAAAGTACGCATAACCGAATAATCTTACAATTATATTTTATTCGGATATGCGTATTTTGTCAAGAGGCAAACTTATGTATCAAGCCGCATGCATTTCTGCAAGCGGCTTGTGCTTTCAGTCGGGAAATATAACTTCTGCATTTATAATTTCAGATGCTTTGTTGCGAATATTATTCATTTTTTGTACCCACAGCATTGCATTTGACACTTTAAGTTGTTCGTTCACACCTTCACTTTTTGCCATTTGATTTACGAGCCGAAAAAACATTTCTTCAGCTTGATTGTTTATATCGGAAAGATACGAATTTAGTTTGCCTCTTATAAGCAAGTTGGTGTATGTAATTTTGCGGTGTGTTTTTAGATAACGCAGATGTCGCTGTCCCAAAATACCTATCGGCTTTTCTTCTTCGGTCGGAAGCGTAAGGCAAGGAATGAGATAATTGCCCTGTTGTTCGTATGTACCGCCCATCTGTTCAAAAATAGTCTTTTCCATAATCTTAAACATCCGTCATCTTTATTTTGAATTTTTTAATCGGTGTGTGAGCAAATTTGATAATCAGCTCATCAACAGCATCCGTATATCTTCTGTCTATAATAAGTTTATTTATCAAATTATTCAGACTGTCGATAATAACGCTGTACTCATAATTGTCAATCGCTAAGTAATATTTTTGCTTTCGCATACGTTCGCCTCCTTTGTACCTTTATTGTATCAAGAGAAATCCGGGATGACGAATGTGCGATTTTATTTTTGGACATAAAGAGAGACAGTACAAAAAGCATTTCTGCCTTCTACACTGTCTTTCCGCCTTTGCAACGCCCGTAATGCTTGTATCTGATGTGTTTTCAAATTACTTCCTTATGTAGTGTTAGCATTTGGTGACCGCCTTGATTTTTTGCAAAGTTCAATACACAATCCTGGATATAAGTTCAATAATCACAAACGAATGATGGCTTAGGACTATTGGTTGTTTATTCGATCTTTTTGATCTCTTCTAAAAGCTGTTCTTTCTTTCAATGTGTATATACGCGTTCCGTTAATCTTTTTCCGTTGTTATTGTTACTACCGCTTACAAATAGCGGGGAAGTATCTGATTTATCATCTTTTCTTGAGGATAAGTAAGTTCTTATTGCTTTCTCGACTGCGTCGGGCAATTTTACATAATCATTCTTCTCAATCTTACCTTTTCCTTGTATAAAGAGGACTGTACTTTCACCGATATTACGTATGTCGCCAATGTTTGCTCTGGTAACTTCAACGGTTCTGAGCCCGCCTGTAATCATCAGAACGATGATTGCATAATCTCTCAAACCCTGTGTAGTACTGAAATCAACACAACTCAGAACATTCTTGACCTGAGCCCCGGTAAGATAGTCTTTTTTATGTTCTTTATCTATTTTTGCTCCTTTAATATGTTCTGCTATATTCGGATAATAACCTTCTTCATTTGTCCAAGTAAAAAATATCTTTGCAGCGGTTATATAATTTTGGATTGTTGTTGGTTTAAGTCCCTTTGCAAACAGATAGTTACGATATGCCAACAAATCTTCACGACGTGGAGAAGTCACATTATTTGACAGTAAGTAGCTAAACATTTGCTTCAATGATTTTTTATATGTTTCTACAGTTTTGGGGCTGGCGTCGAGGTATTTGATGAATTGTTCATACAGATTGATATCTATTGTATCCCGGTTTTTGATTAATGCATTCGTATGACTAACCATGCTAAGCGATTCCATAACTGCCTCCATTTAATGTTTTTGTATACGCATGTTTTCTTCTGCTATTATAGCAGATATGTTGCGTATAAGTCAAGCGTAAGTAAGATCATAGAAGGCAAGTTCATCTGCAGTTAAACCGAGTTCGTCGCCTTCCTTATTTGCCTCGGCTATATGCTTAGCTAAGGATCAATGTTCCTGCTGATTTTGATACAATAGAAAAACCTTCTCTGGGGGCAAATGCCGCCGAAAAAGGCTTGAAATAAGGGCTTTCGAGGTCAAACACTGACTTCGAAAGCCTTTTTTCACTTTATTCAGTTATGGATTTCTGACGTTTCAAGTCCAGCGGCACTGTGGGGTGTAAGCCTTGCAGTGTATGGATTTTGGAATAATTAAAAGGTTTACTATCCTCATAACAGGTCGTTAAGCAAATTCATACACTTAACCTTTTGCTGAAGATTTGCACTGCCGTACACATTGAGCGTAAAAGATACATTTTTGTGTCCCAAAATTTCTGACAGTGACTTAATATCAAACTCCGGGATTTCAATCGCCCTGACTGCGAATGTGTGTCGAATTTCGTGGAACTTCACCTTTTCCAGGCCATTACGTTTCAGAAAGCGTGAGAAAAACTGCCTATAGGTACGAGGCTCTGTCGGCTTGGTTTTGCCTGTCAAGAAGTAATGATTAGGGTTATCCGTGTAGAACTTCTTGATAATGTTCATCAGTAGAGACGGAACAGGGATCGTCCTTGCAGAAGTTTTCGTTTTGGGCGGTCCGATGTGAAGATAGGACTCGCCCTTCTTTTTGTCATAGATGCGCTGGACAGTCTTATTGATGCTGATGATCTTATCCGTTAACGAGATGTCCTTCATCTGCAATCCGCAGAGTTCTCCGATGCGTACTCCGGTAAATAGTGCAATGAGAATGCCAGCGGTCTTCCTGTTCAAGTTCATGTAGATACACTGAATCAGAGCTTGCTCCTGATCCTTTGAGAGAGAAACTACCTTCTTAATGCCAAGTTCCTTCGGGTACTCGATGAGATCCCAGTTCAGCAGCGGAATTGCCCTTTCTTTGTACGCAAACTCCATTGAAAGTCTGAGAACGAGGATCACATCCCGGATGGTCTTTACCGTTAGCCCTCCGGTCTTGTCCAACCTACCGGCATCATGAAGATACGAAATGTAGCTTTGGATGTCCGTTTCGGTGATGCTGCCGATCTTACGCTTGCCGAAGTATGGAATTAGATGATTTTCGGCTATCAGCGTAAAACTGGCGTGGGTTGACGGTGTGATCATTGGCTTCTTTTGATTTAGCCATTCATTCACAAGCGTCTTGAATTGTGTATTATTAGTCATGTAGACCACCTCCACGAACATTATCCGGTGGAGGGATAATCAGGGTATTAACACCCTCAAGTAACGGTCTTGAGAAGCGTCCGAAGCTCCGCTTTCCGGGGTTTGATGAGCCGTGGAAAGTGTTCAAGGCAGAAGAACTTTTTCAGAATGTTACTGACAAGAATCACCCGGACGAAACTGTGCTGACAATCATTCAAGGAAAAGGTACACTTCCGAGAGAGCAAGCTGGTCGTAATATCCACTATGATGATGCGTCTTTATCTAACTATAAGAAGGTTGAACAAGGAGACTTTATTATTCATCTGCGCTCTTTTGAAGGTGGTCTGGAAATGGCAAATGAAGCTGGAATAGTCAGTCCGGCGTACACCATCTTACGCTGCAAGCGTCCCCATTCAAGCCTATTCTATGACGCATATTTCCATACGGATGAGTTTATCAACCATAATCTTTCAAAGTCTGTTGAGGGCATCAGAGACGGACGGCAGATAAGCTACGAAGCATTTAAGTGGCTCGGAATACCATATTGTGAGCCAACTGAGCAAGAGAAGATTTCCAGCCTGTTTTCTGTTCTCAATGAAAGAATAGCAAAGCAGCGTGATTTGGTTGAATCCCTCAAGAAGTATAAAAGAGGATTGCTCCATGATGTTTTATCAGAGAAAATCAAAATTACGACAGAAACATGGACGGAACATAGAATCGGAGAATTTCTCCATTCAAAAAACATCAAACAACTCCCAACAACGGATGCTCCATTGATGGCATTTACCGCAACAGGCGGTGTGTGCGACAAGGGCGAACGGTATGATCGTGGTTTCTTGGTGAAAGATGCAAGCTCAAAGTTGTATAAAAGAACTGATTTGAACGATTTCATTTATAGTTCCAATAACCTTGATGTTGGCTCAATAGGACTTAACTTTTATGGCTCTGCCGTGATCTCTGATGTATATGAGATATTCTCCATAAAAGATGCCGATCCGTGGTTTATCAGCGAGGCTATTAAACAAAAGCCGATTATGTGCAGTATTCTAAAATATCGACAAGGCTGCCTTTATGGACAATACAGGATATATGCCGAAGACTTTTTGGGTGTTTCTGTTAAAATCCCTTCGTATGAAGCTCAGAAGAAAATTGGAGATGTTTTTTCAAAAATTGACGGCAAAATCACGCAAGAACAAATCCTGCTGGATTGTTTAGAAAAGGCAAGAACATTTTTCCTACAGCAACTTTTTATATAAAGAGTTGCTGCATCAAGGCATGGCGTATCTTTGATAAAGACATCAATATGCTTTCTTCTGCGCCTATTAGCATGTCAATAGAACTCAACAGCTTCACAATCTGATTCTGCCTTGTTCTGTCTGGGATAGGGATGATGCAATCTGACAGAGCTGACTTGCTTATTTCTCGGAATGTGTTGCCGGAAGCATACTTTTCACACCATGGCTTGATTATGATTTGCATATAGTACAAATATTCAGATGAAACTCTATCAGTGTGAGGAATCAACGACTGAAAGCCTTGATTGGTGCTGCACTCTCGTTTTGCAATGGACATCTCGCCCAAGGTGGCACGGGTTGTCAATAAAACCGTTCCGATGGGAAGCAGTTTTGCGGATGAGCTATTCAAGCCAATATCACTTAATTTGCGAACACTGTTGTTGACATATTTTGTCTTGCCAATCTCAGAAGGGGTGAACCATTCCACTGTATTTCCCCAATATTCTGTATGAAGGGTGTCAGGTGTTCCACCACCGACAATTTCACATACCGAGCCAAGTCTGCAATTATAGCTATTATCAATCTGAGAGAGTATCTGGTTATTGACACCTCTTTTATACTTCTTGAGGGATTCGATCAACTGAGCTTGTGCGACTATTCTTGCATCAAGGACACCGAACAGTTCTGACACTTTGTCCTGCTCAGAAACAGATGGAATCTGTATCTTTATCGTTTCTATCTGAGGGTATTTCAAATTCCATGTGTCTGATGTCATACCTTGCGAGTTTTTCCTGAACTCATTGATCAAGTTTGCGCTTTTGAAGAGTGCCGCAAAATATCCATTGTTGATCTCTTGTTTTGGCATAAGAACGGTATATGCTGGACTGACAATACCGTCGCACGGAGAAATACCGTTTGCGCCTTGCCACATTCGCATGGAATTGTAGACCATATCACCCTTGCGGACGATCTTATAATTGCTTTTGTCTTCGCTGGAATTGTCCTTTCCTTCAATCTCAGAACGAGGCTTGACCCCATCGTTCATTGTAACAGACAGTAATTCCATGTCGGATGCGCCACGCTGACTTCGCTCTGCATAGATGTCACCAATGCGGCATTGTTTGTACGGCTCATCGAAGCCCGGAAACCGGAGTTTCGGACGCTTCTCAAGACCGTTACTTGAGGATACATTTGCCATAATTATTTGCCCTCCACATCAAAGGGGAAATCAAGTCCCAGTTCATCGAAAAACGGTTTCAGTTGTGCGTCGATGTCCTTGATTTCAGCCTGAATATTGCGGATTTCTGCTGCAACAGCATTGAGGTCAATTTCCTCTTCCGGCTCAAAGGTATCAACATAGCGAGGAATGTTCAGATTGAATCCGTTCTCTTCAATCTCCTGCATAGTGGCAACATGGGCGTACTTATCGACATCCACACGATGCTCGTAGGTTTCGACGATCTTATCAATGTCGCACTCACGGAGGATATTCTGATTCTTTCCGGCTTCAAAGTCGTTGGACGCATCAATGAAGAGAATGTTATCCGAGTTGCCGTTGCGCTCCCTCTTGAGGACAAGAACGCATACCGGAATGCCCGTGCCAAAGAAGAGGTTTGCAGGAAGACCGATAACAGCGTCCAGCACATTCAACTTTTGGATCAGGTGCTTACGGATCACTTCTTCGGCTGCGCCCCGGAACAGAACGCCGTGAGGCAGCAGGACAACAGCTCGTCCGTCTTCGTCCATGTGGTAAACCATGTGCTGCACAAAAGCAAAGTCAGCCTTGCTTTTAGGCGCAAGTTTGCCGTATTCATTGAAACGCTCGTCCTCCATGAAGTGCATATCAGCAGACCAATTTGCAGAATACGGAGGATTTGCAACCTGAACACGGAACTTCATGTCTCCGAAGTAGTCATGCTCAAGCGTATCACCATTGTAGATGTTGAAGTTACGATACGGGATGCCGCGAAGGATCATGTTCATTCGGGCAAGGTTATAAGTCGTGGAGGTCAATTCCTGCCCATAATAGTTTCTCACGTTGGCATAATTCTTGAGACGTAGCAGCAGTGAACCAGAGCCACAAGTAGGATCGGCTGCATCCTTGACATCCGTGAGACCGAGGCAAGCCAGACGGCAGAGCAATTCGGCAGGACCGGAGGGTGTATAGAACTCACCGGCTTTCTTACCGGCAGTTGCAGCAAATTGACCGATCAGATATTCATAGGCGTTACCAAGGACGTCAATTTTGGTATCATCCACGCCGAAGTTGATTTCGTCCAGCGAAGCGATGATTTTTGCCATAACAGCACTTCTGTCTTTAACGGTATGCCCCAGCTTCGTAGAATCAAGCTGCATATCGGAAAACAGTCCGTCAAAGTCTTCCTGAGAATCGTTTCCGATTGTGGACTCCATCAGTGCGTTAATTGCGCTCTGCAAGAACTCAATGTCGAAGGAACGATTCTCAACCATCTTGACCATCTTGCGGAACAAATACTCCGGTTCGATGATGTAGCCGAGGTCACGCAGAGCTTCTTCTACGATGGCAGCCTTGTAGTCTTCGTCATTCCAAGCATCCTCGTAGCTGATATTATCGTCTTTGAGAAGATTAACCATGTACTTCTCAGTCTTGTCGGAGAGGTAGTAATAGAAGATCATGCCCAAGATATAGTTCTTGAACTCGTATGCCTCCATGTTACCTCTCAGGGCATTTGCCATCGCCCATAGTTTGTTGCAAAGCTCTTTCTGGTGAGCCTGAATAGAATTATCCATTGTTCTCTCTCCTTATTGGTATTTCTCGGTGTGCTGCCGGATGAAATCAACGATCTGATTTACAAGAGAGCGTTTCTTCAAAAGTGGCAAGGGCTTCTCAATCCTGTCTCGAATGTTTCCTGCATCCATTGTGCCGGAAAACTCATATTCTGAAATAATATCCGTCAGCATAGATGCATCAATGTCCTCAGTCTTCGCAAAGGCAACGATCTCTTCACGCTTTGCTTCATTTTCAAAGTCGTTATAGGCTGCATCAATCTCGTCCGCACTTTCAAGTCCAACAACGACACGATCCAAGAACGCCTGCAGGATTTCGACTTTCCGGAGCAACTGCGGATTATCGGTTCTACCCAGTTCGTCCTTAATGTGTTTAATGTCGTAATCCTTTTGTTTTGGATCGTCAAAATGGATGTTGCGGATCAGGTTCATAATGTATGCCACATTGATTCTGTCGCTCTCCATCAATTCGATGCAGAAGTCAACGTCGTTCAGGACAGAGACAACCTCGCGATCTGTTTTTTGCCTTGAGTATAGCATGAGGTATTTGCTCTTATAGTCCTGGTATTCCTGCTCGGACATGATAAGAGCATCCTGATCGAAACTGAACTCAATAAAAGTCTGTAGCGATTGGAGGTATTTTGTCAGCTCGCGGAATGTCACGACGAACTTCTTTTGGTCGTCCTCGTTCTGCATCGTGTCCACAGACTCAGGGAACAGAGCAACTTCCTTGAGCTTCACCACCATTTCGTTGAACTTCTCTACGAAGTATTGATAACCCGGAACAACAATGCCGGAGGTATCTTGACTCTTAGAGAAGAGCGTCAGCGCATCATCGGTACGTTTTTTGAGGTTGCGGTAGCAAATGATAATGCCAAATGGCTTTGTTTCTTTCTCAACGCGGTTTGTGCGAGAATAGGCTTGTAGCAGATCATGATACTTCAAGTCCTTATCCACATAAAGGACAGAGAGTTGCTTGCTGTCAAATCCGGTCAGAAACATATTCACGACGATGAGAATATCAAGCGATTTTGTTTTCTTTCCCTTTACTCGGTCAGAGATGTCCTTGTGATAAGCCGAGAATGTATCTGTGGAGAAATTGGTACTGTACATCTCGTTATAGTCTTTGATGATCCGTTCCAACGAATCACGGCTATGTTCGTCTTTGCCCTCGGCGTCCTCATTCTGCCCGTAGGAAAAGATGCCGCTGATATTCAGGTCATGCTTGATCTTTTTGAAAATGTCGTAATACTTAACAAGAGCTTCAATAGAGGATACGGCAAAAATAGCAGTATACTGTCCATTTCTGGTTTTCGCCTTGTGGTTTTGGATGATGTGATTAGCAATCATAGACATTCGCTCATCAGACATATAGAGTTCGCCTATATCAATCGCGTCCGCGAGTGTGGGGTCATCCCAGTCAAAATCACCCTCCATTGTTTTTATGTATTCGATGTGGAAGCCCAGAACATTATTATCAAATATAGCGTCTTTGATGAGATAATTGTGGAGGCACTCACCGAAGAGCATTTCTGTTGTCTGTGTAATTTTGCCATCAGTTTTGCCGTTTACCTCAAATCTGGGTGTCCCTGTGAAACCGAAAAATTGCGCCTTACTGAAATGTCGCACAATATCTTTGTGCATATCTCCAAACTGGCTACGGTGGCACTCATCGATGATGAAGACAACCTTCTCTTCTTTGTATGCGTTCATCACATTTTCGTACTGAGGACGGTTTACGGCGTTTGCCATCTTCTGCATCGTGGTGACGATAAGCTGTCTGTTTTTATCTTTCATCTGGCGGACAAGAACATCCGTGCGATCCGTAACATCAACAGAGCCAGCCTCGAACTTGTTAAACTCTTCTGTTGTCTGAGAATCCAAGTCCTTTCGGTCAACAAGGAAAATTACTTTCTTGATATTCGGATTTGTTGCAAGAATTTGTGCCGTTTTAAATGATGTCAACGTCTTGCCCGCGCCGGTTGTGTGCCAGATATACGCATTACGGTTTGTGAGTGTAGCCTGCCGAATCAGGGCTTCTACGGCATAAACCTGATAGGGACGCATGACCATCAAAATCTTATCAGTATCATTCAGAATAGTGTAGCGTGTCAGCATTTTGATGATGTGATCCCTTGCAAGGAAAGAAATTGAAAAGTCCTTCAAGTTGGTAATACGGACATTATTGAAATCAGTCCAGAAGAAAGCAAGACTATAAAGCAAATCTCGGTCCGAATTTGCAAAGTATTTTGTATCAACACCATTGGAAACCACAAACAATTGAATAAAGTGATACAGTCCATTATATGAATGCTTTTTATAACGCATCACTTGGTTGACTGCTTCACGGATGTCAATGCCTCGACGCTTCAATTCCACTTGAATCAGCGGAAGACCATTCACGAGTATGGTAACATCGTAACGATTCGTATATTTGCCCACAATAGTTGTCTGGTTGGTTACCTGGAATATATTCTTTGTATGGTCGGTATTAAAGAACGACAGATAAACTTTGGTGCCGTCTTCGCGCTCCAGCACAAATTTATCACGCAGAATTTTTGCACTCTGAAAAACAGACTTTCCGAGCATAAGATTAAAAATACGTTCCCACTCCTTTTCGGTCAGTGGTGTATCGAGTTTTGCGGCATTGAAGACTTCAAACTGCATTTTGAAGTTAGCCACTAAAGCATCATAATCCGGAATGGATAAGGTGCTGTATTCTTGTTTATTAAGCTGCTCTATAAACTGTTGTTCCAGAGCCGCTTCGCTTTGATATGCCATATCTTCAACTCCTTTACTTGAGGATCATTTTATACGCCAAGGCAATCTCTGATTTCATTGAGCCATTCGCCTTTATATTTGAAATAACGCGGTCCAACAACACTGCGCTTGGATTTTACCATCTTGGTGTCACTATCACCATAGATTTCTACAAAAACGGACATTTAATCTTTGATGGTCTCCAGAATGTCTTCAATGGTACAATCTAATGCTTCACAAATGCACATCAGGATATCGGTGCTGATATTTTCTCGCTGTCGGTGTTTTGTTTTTTCGCAGTCTCTCCATATAGGTGCAAACTGCAATTTACTTCGGATTTCAAGTCAAAATTGTCGTCATTCAATTTTTCTATTAACTCCGCATAATAATCGGCATCCTGCAGGATACTCTTGACTTCAAACGCAGGAGCATAACCAACTTCATAGGGTTATCCAAATTCAATAGGATAATCATATAGACCAATGCTAGCAATTTGGTTCAAAGAATCAAAGTTATTCATTGTGAATTTACAAAAATCTCTTACTTGTTTATCAAATAAAAACCAAGGATCAACTTTCTCGCCGGCAACTTTCATTATTGTTTATAAAACTTAATCAGTATTGCGTAGCAATACGCAATATCATCTGAGTATTTACCTATTCGTTTTATAGCATACCACAAAATAGTATAAAATGCAAGAAAAACGTAGCTTTTTAACAAAAAATCGTGCCATAAATCAGAAATTTTGCAACATTTCAGCAAAATGCTTTTTCGATAGTTTCAATAGAAGAGAAGCAAACAACGCTTTTTCTTGCTTCTTACTTGAAGGTGCTTTCCTCCCTTTATCCGAAATCCTTGAAAGTAATATACACTGCCTGAGATACAAGGCGTTAAGTTATTTGACAAGAACAAAAAGATGTGTTATGCTATATGCAATTTACCTAAGATCAAATATGATGAGTAATTATTACTGAAAGCAAGGAGGCATCGTTATGGCAGAACTTAAGAACTGGTACATTCATTATGACTACGGAGAGTTCATCGCACACGGATTAGCATACGGAAGGGCATCGTATAAATTCAGTGACGGCGCAGGCGTACATACCTCACCGATAAGCTCGGTGGAAATCGACGAATCAGGGCTTCATATACAGACAAGAAACACGCTTTATTTTTTGGATAAAGACTTCATAAATGTGGATCAACACGACGATTCATTAAATGCCTTAGCGCAAGAGTTCTTTAAAGACGATCCCGAATTGTTCCTTTCAAAAATTCACAAATGGTTAAGCAAGGCACAGGAGGATTTTAATAAAAATCATACTTTGCTTGGCAATGATACGGTCTACCTTGAGCTTATCCCGTCTACCGACAGTTTCTTTTATCGTGCGTTGTATAAAGATGAATACGGAAGAACGCATATTGAAAGAGCAGAGTACCATGTAGGAAATTTTCAGGATTCTTTGATCCTGTGTAAATCGGGTGTGCGTTGGTTTCCGGAAAGTCGGGGTATTCAATTCTACGACAGACTTTACATAGAGGAGCCGCCGAAGGATAAGGTCGGATGTATCAAAAATGTCGGCACAAAACCGATGAAGATAACATTTGTAACAGATAAGGAAATAATCCTGCAGCCTGGTGAGCTCTACAAGGCAGAATAACTCGGGCATCATCTGCAATCATTTTACCGACAATTCAGAACGTTATTAAAAAATTATGGCAAAAATCAGGAGCACAAATGAACTTTTATATATCCGATCTGCATATCGGTCACGAAAACGTAATCAGGTTTGACAACAGACCTTTTGCAAATGCAGACGAAATGAACGATACAATATTTTCTAACTGGAACAGCCGTGTGACTCGGGACGATACCGTGTATATTCTCGGTGACTTTATATGGCACAAGGAAAGCAAATGGTATGATATCGTATCCGGACTTACAGGCAATAAAGTGAAAGTGCTTGTCAGAGGTAATCACGATCCGAGACAGTACAGCAGTAATGTTAAAAATCTGTTTCAGGATATAACGAATATAAAGGAAATTGTGGACGAGGGCAGGCACGTTCTTATGTGCCATTATCCGATACCGTTTTTCCGTACTGATTTTTCTGAAACGTCATATATGCTGTACGGTCATGTGCATACTACAAAGGAATATGATTATGTAAAGGGACTCAGAAAGACGTTGGCGGCAAACAGGGATGTACACGGAACTCCGCTTACTAATTTCATCAATGTAGGTGCGATGATGTCATATATGAATTACACACCGAGAACTCTTGATGAAATAATTGCAGGCGATGAGGAATATCGTAAGTCAGATGAGTATTGAAACAGCTTTGTGATATTATAAAGAAAGACCGCCTTGCTATCATCAGATGCAAGGCGGTCTTCCTGCGTTAACGCAAGTATAAGACTTAATTGTTTGCTCGGAGTAACCGTCTGCAAAGCAGCGATTCCTCATATTTGATTTTATCATAGCTATTGCGTGATGTCAAGACGATATCAGAGTATTTTTGCATCTGAAAGGAGAAAAATATGAAGGAAGTAAATCCAGAAACTTTCACAACAGATATTTCAGACATGAACAAAAGAAAAGCGTTTGCCATACTGAAAGATTTTGTTCTCGGCGACGAATGTTATCAGGGAGAAATTCTCGCTGTTTGCGGCTTGAAAAGAACGGGTAAAACAACTCTTTTGAAGCAGTTGCTTTGCGATATTGTCGCATATACTGCGTCCTGTGCTTTTTTAGAAATGCAGGACAGCGATACAATGAAAATGCTTGAAAGAAGAATTGGAGAAGAACAAGCAAAAGGTAAGACGGTTATATTTATCAATGAAATAACCAAAGTGTCCGATTTTATCAATAATTCCTCTGTGCTTGCGGATTGCTTTGCAAAAGCGGGTGTAAGAATAATAATCTCAGGAATGGACAGTTTAAGCATCGCTTTTGCAGAAGATTACGAGCTGTATGACAGAGTAAGGAAAGTCAATACGACTTATATTTCTTTTGCGGAATACCACACACTTTTCCCTTTGGAAAATATATATGATTATATTCGGTACGGAGGTTTGTTTTACAAAAATGAAGCCGAAAAATCCACAATCGGATATGAAAATATACTGAGCTATCTGCACGATGCAGTTACTATGAATATTGCAAATTCATTAAAGAATAACGCCGATATAGACAAGAGGGATTCCGCACTTATAAATATCAACGAAACCGAGCTTGCCGAGCTTAAAAGTATTACAGAAAAGGCTGCAGAGCTGTATAGCGGTTCGCCCGACGGAGAGATTATTACCGCTTTGACAGATAAAAAAGATAATGCCGAACAGTTCGCCCGGATGCTCAGTTCGGGTAAAAATGCCGATTGTTACATTACCCCACAGATGATAAAAGAGCTTGAAAAATGGCTGAAAGAAATCGGCTTTCTTTCGTTTATTGAAAAAAGAACATTCGCAAATGTATCGGGAGTGTGGAAAAAACTGCCTCCGACTTATGAATATCATATAGTACAGCCTGCTGTCAGATACAGTTTTCTGAAAAAAGCAGCTGAATCTGAGATAGAACGGTATCAGCACCTTGATAAGCAAAGGCAAAAAGAAATGGCGGAAACTCTGAACCGTAATATGTTAGACGAGATAGTCGGGCAGACGGTTATCTTTGACGTTATGAGCTCTTTGCCTGACGAACGCTATATCGTCTGCAAGCCCGAATTTATGCACGAAAACCGCCTTATCAACGGTTATGATATGCTTATTTATGATAGACAGGAAAACAGTTACAGATATTTTTTGATAAGACGAAAGTCGGATGATTATGCCGATAATATTGAAGAAATAACGTCGGTAGCGGAATCGCATTTCGGAGAATGTAAAAGCGTCTGTTTGCTGTACGCCGAAAAACCTCCGAACGGTTTTGCCGGCAGGGAATGTTATAATATATCCGATTTCCTGATTGCCGTAGATAAATACGGAGATATGGACAAAGTAATGATCTCGCTAAAAAAGCGGGGAAGTAATTAAAGCAATTTCAGGTTGCTTAATTACTTCTCCCACGACTTTTCAAGATACTGTACCGGTACTGTTTCTGTCAGCCATACGCCGTTTTCGGACAGAAAGAACGTATATCCGTCCCGTGACATTTCACCGCTTTTAACCCGGTAGATAAACGGTTTACCGTGCCTTATGCCGACCTTTCTCGCGGTATCGGTATCCTTTGACAGATGAACATACAGCCTTGATTTGTGCAGAAGTCCCTGCTCGTCGATCGACTGAGTAAATCTTTCGGCTGTGCCGTGATAGAGGTATTCCGGCGGTATAGCCGTTTTGAGTTCGACATCTACCTTTATCGAATGTCCCTGGTTCGCTCTTATTTTGCTTTTGTCTTCGTTGAATGAATATCTTTGCTTGTTGTCATTTTTTACGATTTCGCACAACCTGTCAAAGCTGATTGGCTCTTTATTTTCAGCAATGCACGCTAAAAGCTCGGTCACATCAGCCCAGCCGTGCTCATCCAGTACAAGCCCGGCACTTTCGGGTTTGTGCCTTAATAAAAGAGCCATGTACTTGCTGATCTCTGTATCTGTCATGATTTCACCTCATTTAATTTTTTATTGTGATAAATTATAGCACGGATTTTTTTCTTGTCAAGTTTGCGGGAAGTATTGAGCTTCTGCTTTTGCTGTAGCAGATATATTTCGCATTATGAGCGTTTATATTTTCAAACAAGCTATGCATTGACAAACGCAATTTGATATGTTAAAATCCAAATTAACAAGATGTATCTGTTCTGATTCATATATTTATAACAGGTGGTGATTTCGTGTCATATACGCAATATAATTTCAAAAGAGATTTTTTCTATGAAGCTGAAAACGCAATAGAAAACAGTAGTATCACGTTTATTACCGGTCCGAAGAAATGCGGGAAAACGGTATGTCTGCGTCAGCTGGCTGATGCTTATGAAAATGCGCTATACATCAATATGAAGTATGATTTTGATACAGATGAAAAACGGAATGATATTGTAAGCAGTGTAGCAAACAGCATAGCTAACGGTCAGAAGATAATTTACCTTATCGACGATGCCGAATATTTGGCACTACCTGATAAAGATATAGCAAAAATAGCTGGTGCGTATAGCAAATACGATAATCAATGCACAAAAGTGGTTTTTGCCGGCAGTCATTCAGAATTACTTGAGTTTTGGGGGCATATCGCTTGTGGCGGTAATGCGTCTTTTATAAGAGTCGGCTTTCTGATCTTCTCCGAATGGCTGTCGTTCAAAGGAATGACAGATGTTTCCAAGAGGGCATACGCAGACTTTTTGCACGGCTGTAAGGAGTTTTGCCAAGGCTTTGATAATTCAGAAAAATATTTGCAGGATTACCTTGATGAAACGGCTGAGATTGCTGAAAAGCCTATAGAGTATATTACCGGAGCAGAAACCGAAAGCGTTAACGTTAATACTATTCTCGATGTCTTATGTTCCTCCCTTAAAGAGCAGATAAATAATGCTGACATTTCAAAAATTCATACAGGCAAACTTGAAAAATCAGTATCCGTAAGCGATTATGACTGCAAGAAAGCTATACGTTTTTTGTCCGACAACAAGATTGCATCGCTGACCTATATTACCGATAAGCCTACAGCCGATCCGTATATAACACAGAAATTTCTGAAGCCGTCAAACGAATTGTACAGAAACCCTGAGGTGTTTTCAAGGCTCAGACTTACTGTTGACTATCCGATGTTCTGTATTGATCTGATAAATAGTGCAACAAAAGTTGCAAACCCGGACAAGATTTCCGATGATATTTTAAGAATAATCGTAACAGCTCATATCAGGAGCCTGCTGTCCTGCAGCGGCGTGTTTGAGTATGAAAATAGTCCCGTATCAACGGTTTTTATCGGCAACAGCGGATATTCGGTTGAAGTGTTGCTTTCAGATGACATCAATTTATCACATAGTCTTGATTCGGTTCCCGAAGATTATGAGAAAATTATCCTGACAACAAGCAGGGAAGAGGCACTTAACAATGTGCGGTTGATACCGTATTACAGATTTATTTTTGATAGATCCGTCAACAGAAAGAAGGTTTAATATGAAAATCAATGAAAAAATCCGTACTTTACGCATAAGAAGCAGACTTACGCAAAATCAGACAGCAGATTTTCTTGATGTAACACCATCGTTTATCGCAGATGTTGAGAACGGAACAGCCGCTCTTACTGCGGATATGGTGAACAGGCTGACGGCACTTTATTGTGTGCCTCTTGAAGATCTTATCAGTGATAATGAAGAATGTTTGCAAAACACCGATGACCTCAGCGGATATTCTGCCGATGATCTTAAAGCAATAGCAGATGTCAGCAGGATAGCGCTGAATGCAAATTTTATGACAAGAAGGCTGAAAGCAAATAAAGTGCTATAGAACGAAAACCGCCTCTGAGCAATCCAATACTAAGGGGCGGTTTTGGCGTGCTATTCTACGAGTATAGCTTGAACTGTATCGAAACCGGGATGCTTGATGTAGAAACGATCAATGCAATCTTCGATTTCTTTTCTGGAGTCTGAATCAATATAATACACTTCTGTAATGATTCCATCCAGCGCCTTGAGACCTGCATCATCATGCAATTTGCCGTTTGGTATCCGAATGTTCTGACGACCGGTTACTTGTACTTTTTTCATAGCTTTCACCTCCTTTGTTAGTATTTTAGCATCTTTTTATTATTGGTGTGCGGTTTTCGGTGCATTTGGATAAAATTGTTATTATATTAATGCAATGTGTAAAAGAAATTAGCGGTATATTTATTTGACTTTTGAATAAATTGCGCTTATTTGGCAAAATTAAAGTAGAAAATGTTTTGATTAAGAAGCTTATGGATTAGATTTTGAAGAAATATTGCAAAATGCAATTGACATTGCCCGTTGGTAATGGTATAATTAACGAATGAACATAGAAAATGGAGGGATCAGTATGTTGCTTAGCTTTACTGTAAGCAATTATAAATCGTTTAAACAGAGTAACACCCTTTCTATGGTGCCTGCACCTAAGCAAAAAGGGCTTGACTATAGTATATGCAAAGAGAAAATCGGAAAAACGAGCTATAAAGCTTTATGCTCAACTGTAATGTATGGTCCGAATGCGTCCGGTAAAACAAATATAATCGGTGCTATGGATACATTCCGTGCAATTGTGCTTCGTGGAAATATACGGAACAGTGAAGAACAAGCATCTCCCAATGCGGCTGCCTACTCGCTCGAACTTATTCCTAATAAGGATATATCCGCTCCCGTGACGATGGCGATCGAATTTATCAATAATGGCGTTAAATACAAGTATGAAATAACACTGGATATCGGGTTATTTCTTGAAAGAGACAAGAAAAGAAAAATATTGTCGGAAACGTTTTACGTTAATAATGTAATGGTTTTTCAACGTGACGAAACTATAAAAATAGGAAACTTATCACAGATCTCATCTTATCTGATAGAAGCGGATATAAGTAAGAACAGAAGCTTTGCTGATATTTCCGAAAAATCACTTTTAGCAGATGAATTATTTCTCACCGGTGCTTTTAAACTCTTGTTCGCTCCTAAACTTGTACAGCAGTTTACCGATTGGATAAGCGAAAAGTTTATGGTTATATACCATGCGAATGAGGTTCAGTTTATCAATAGATTTGCTGATCCTAAGGAAAAAACAATATACATTGATACAACCACACAGCAAGCCGCTAAACTTTTTGGAATCAATTCCAATGGTATCGGGTATTTTTCGGGAGATGACGGTACTATGAAGCTTTGCTCGGTAATTGATAATTTAAATATTGCTAAAGGAAAAGGCGTCGTTATTCAATCCGATATTTATGAGTCATATGGCACACTGCGATTTGTAAATATTTTTCCTTTGATAATACGTGCCTTAGATACCGGAAGCACACTTGTTATAGATGAATTTGATGCGTCTATTCATCCGATCGCACTCATGAATATAATCAATATTTTCCATAATGATGAGGTGAATACTCGTCACGCACAGCTGATATTCAATACGCACAACCCGATTTTCCTGAATTCAAATATGTTCAGACGTGATGAAATAAAATTTGTAGAACGTGATGATACGACACACGAAAGTTCTATTTACGCATTGTCAGATTTCGGAACGTCAGGGAAAAATGCTGTACGCAAGGGCGATGATTATATGAAAAATTATTTCGTTGATCAATATGGCGCTATCAACAATATTGATTTCACCGATGTGATCAAAGATGTTCTTGGTGTCAATGGAGAGAGTTCGGATGAGAAAACTAACTAAAAAGTATTATTTCTCAGTTGAAGGTGAAACTGAAAAATGGTATCTGGATTGGCTTCAAGACTTGATAAATAATTCAGATGCGTCATGCAAAGTGTCGTTTAATTCAAAAGTGGAGAAAGATCCTGTGAAATATGTAAAGGGGCTTTCAATCCAAGGTAAGACTACAGTATTTCATTTTTATGACTATGAAAGTAATGAAAGCGATTATCAGAAACAATTTGAAAAGGTAATGGATAGAATGCGTGAAGCCGAAAATCTCGGAAAAACAATTAAATATCAGTTTGGATACAGCAATTTTACTTTTGATTTATGGATAGTATTACATAAAGCGGATTGTAACGGTATGCTCACTGACAGAAGTAAATACCTCGAGAAAATTAATAGTGCTTACTCTGAAAAATTTGAAACGATGGGTAAATACAAGACAAGAGATAACTTCGCCGGATGCTTAGCGAAATTAACTCTTGATGATGTTTGTAATGCCGTTAAGCGTTCAGAGAAAATAATGAGGTCAAATAAAGAATTATACAATTTGATGTCATATAAGAAGTTCTCGTATTATCGTGAAAACCCTTCACTTGAAGTAGGCACAATCATCGGTGGTATTCTCAGAGAATGTGGCGTTATGTGATATTGAACACGCTTTCCTGCTGAACGCATATAGTCCGTCCTATATCGCACAGGATATATTTAACGTAAAGGAGAAGCATAATGATCAATCCACATGAAACCGAAGCCTTTGACTTCCTTTATAATTTCGTTCATGAACACGCTGAAGGTGTGTATTATTTGACATTTCAAGATGGTGTACAGATATCTGCGGAATATGATACAGACTATGAAACGGACAATGGCATTGATGTTGATGATGTCGGTTATGAGGAATATATAGCGATTGTTTTTAAAAATACGGCTGACAATACTATTTTTGAAGTAAGCTGTTTTTCTTTCCCGACCAAAGTAAGCTATAATGGCGAGCGGATAATATAATTATAAACATATTAGAGTTGAGAGCAGAGCATTGCAGAATGCGTATATCGTCCTATACCGCCCCGTATACATTTAACGTATTCAGCAGCGTATGACACAAAAATGACACAAAAAAATAGCAAGCGGCTCTGTTGTGCGAAATATCAGCGAAAATAGCTTCTGTTGAGGAAGCGCTGAAGGCTTAATCAATAACATCGGTACAAGATAATATACTATATTAGGCGGTCGCTGTTTGGTGACCGCCTTTTTGCATAAAACCGATCAAAAATGCCGATTAAACGTTAAAAACTATATCTGCCCCACACTATACACATAAAAACGAAGCAGAAAAATCCAAATGCAGATATGCTTGTTGCGTCTTATTTGCCGTTATGCTATAATTTAATCAGAATCAATTAGGAGCGTGAGAAAATGCTCAGTGCCATATATCCTGTTCCGGCAAGCGAAGTCAGGCTGCCGTTTTATCTGTCGGGAATCGGGAGAACATCGCCCGAATTTCACGTTAAGCGTGATAAGGGGCTTACCTCGCATCAGTTTCTTTATACTGCAAAAGGCTGTGGTGTTTTAGAAGTCGGCAACAGAAAATATAAGCTCGAAAAGAACTCCTTTATGTATCTTCCGCCCGAATTGCCTCACGAGTATTATCCTGAAAATGATGAATGGAATACCTGCTGGATGGTGTTCAGAGGCGACTTTCTTAAAGGCATTATGAATACAATGGGCTTCAGCGGAGAAATGGTCGCAGTTGACGCTGACCTTACCGCCTTTGAAAAGATATTCGGCAGAATATACAGTCTTGCGGCGGATAATCTTCATAGCGGCGAAAAATGCTCGTTGCTGATATATAACGCAGTGTTGGCGGCAAAAGAGATATTCGGCGGAAAGCAGGAAGAAAACAACACGGGAAATCTCATAGCGGATAATGCTGTCAGATATATAAACGAGCATTACGGCGATGATATTACGTTAAATGAGCTTGCCTGCCTTTCCGGCGTTTCACCGCAGTATTTCGACCGTGTTTTCAGAGAACGACTTAATATGCGGCCTATGGAGTATATCGCTCGTGTCAAGATCTCAAAAGCCAAGTCGATGCTTCTTGACTCCGATATTTCCGTGACACAGCTTTCAAAAAGTCTGGGATATACCGGCCCCACTTATTTCGGAATCGTATTCAAAAAGTATGAGGGGATTTCGCCTTCCGAGTTCAGAAAAAACGGCGGTAGTGTAATTTAGTTTCAAAAAGTTAGAGTTATCATTAATTTAAGATTGACGGCGGACGTTTTCCGATATATATTTATATTGTAATTTTATATCGGAAGGGGTGCTTTTATGGGCATTTTAAAACGAATAACCGCACTTGCCATCGGTGCGGCGATTATGTGCACCGCAGTTAATACTGTATTTGCGGAAAATAATAACAGAGGTGATACGGTGAATATTAAAATTGACGGCAGTAAAGCAAACACAAGCGAAAACTTCCTCTACAGAGGACAGGGCATGATCAGCTGTAACGGCTCGTCAAGGCTTTTGCTTGACTATAAGGAGAAAAATCCCGAAAGCTATGACAAGATACTTGAACATCTTTACGGCAAAAACGGACTTAAATTTACTCACTTCAAGGTGGAAATGGGCGCGGATGTAAATACATCGTCCGGCACAGAGCCTGCGACCATGAGATATGAGGATGAAAAAGCCGATGTGACCCGTGGGGCAGGTTTTCAGCTTGCCGCCGATATTAAAAAGATAAATCCGGACGTAACACTTGATATGTTGTGGTGGAGCGAGCCGCGCTGGGTCACGGATGCCAAAGACGTGTATGCGGCAAGGTATAAGTGGTATAAGCAGACGCTTGATGCCGCTTATGAAACCTACGGTCTTGTGTTTGATTATGTAAGTGCGAACCAAAATGAGCGTGCCGTTGATACGGATTGGATAATCTATCTTTCAAAAGCCCTCAAAAGTGAAAAGGACTGTCCGTATGATTACTCTGAGATCAAGATAGTTGCGGCGGACGAATGCGGCACTTGGGGCATATCAAGGCTGATGATGAAGAATAAGGAGCTGTGTGATGCGGTCGATGTGATCGGTTCTCACTACACAAGCTTCGCTGATGATACTACAAAAAAGCTTGCGGAGGAATACGGCAAGGAATTATGGTTTTCCGAGGGAAGCTCACCTATGACCTATGCACAGTCGGCTTACCGCTTTGACGAGGGTAATTCCGGACTCACAGGTCTTAACGGTGTGCTTGATATTGCAAACCGTATGATTACAATGGTTAGCGGCGGATATATGACGCTGTATGAATATCAGCCTGCGGTCGCAGGATATTATGACGGCGTTACATATTGCCACAAACAGCTTATAAACGCCTGCACCCCGTGGAACGGCTATTACACTCTTGACAGCGGATATTATATGAATCTGCATTTCTCACAGTTTATGGATAAGGGCTGGAGCTTTATATTGGACGCTTGTTACGGCGATGCAAAGGTCGGCGGTGACGGTCACGCACTGGTTGACGCAAAGTACAGCTATATCACCGCTTGCAGTGCGGAAGGCGATTACAGCACGATTATTACAAATACGACATCGGAGCCTATCACATATAACTTTGAGATAGCAAACCTCGCAAAAGCGGATAATGAAGTATATGTATGGGAAACAAGAGGTCCTGATGAGGGTCAGGAGTACAATGCTAATTATTTCAAGAAGATTTCGACAGTTACTCCCGAAAACGGCAAGTATTCGGTTACGATAAAGCCGTATTCGATGATAACTGTATCAACTTTGAATATATCAGAGCCTGAATTTGATGTGCCGCAGGAAAGCGACAATAAGTTACTCTCATTGCCGTACACAGATGATTTCGGTTATTCGGACGAATTCCTTTCATCAAGAGGAAACGCACCGCTTTACACGACCGATGAGGGCGGCGCTTTTGAGGTTGCCGAAAAGAACGGCGAAAAGGTGCTGATGCAGAAGATTACAAAGGATATTAAGGCTAACGAGTGGGGCGGTACACCTGATCCGACAACTAATTTCGGCGATGACCGCTGGTATAATTACAGCGTAAGTGCGGATATACTTACAGACGGGAAAGACAGCTATGCAGGCGTAGGTCTGAGATATATCCTTGCAGACAGCGGAAGGAGCGGTTACAGCGTTACGCTTTACGAAAACGGTAACTGGAATTTCTTCGGCGGAAAGAAGAAGGTTCTTGACGGAAATATAGCAGACTTTGATTCGTCAAAGTGGCATAATGTAAAAATTTCCGCACTGAACAATGATATAACAGTTTTAGTCGACGGCGAAAAAATAATTGGTTATAAGGCTGAAGAAGGCGGCTACAGTGCAGGAAGAGCGGCACTCTACAGTTCATATAACAATTGCTGTTTTGATAATGTCAAGGTTGAGGCAACCGACAGCGTTCAGCCGTATGTGAACAAGTTTGATAATTTAGACAACATATTTACTTACAGCGAAAACGGCTGGGAACACAGCACTATGGACAGCTTCAAAAACTACAAGCGTACAATTTCGCACGGCACTGAAGGAGCTTATTTCACCGTTGATTTTGAAGGAACGGGCATTATCCTTACAGGCGTACAGAAAGGCAACACGGTTGTAAGCATTGATGTTGACGGCAAAACCGTTAATAAGGAATATGCCGTATCAAAAACCGGCAACAGACAGTCGTTCTTGCTGATAAACGGGTTGGAGCAGGGCAGTCATACTCTTAAATTGACTGTCGTAAGCGGAAGCTGTTCTGTCGATGCGGCACAGGTGCTGTACGATTATGAGGCTGTGAATAAAGCTGTAATAAGCGAAACGTCATCGGTAGCCGAAAGTACAGATTCATCCGACAGCGTTCCCGAAGATAACGACAAATCAGCGGAAAGCAACAGCGGTAATGGCGGTAAAGGCTCATTCCCGTTTGTTCCCGTTGCCGTAGGAGCGGTTGCTGTGGCTGCCGCAATCGGCGCAGGTGTTGCGATAGCAAAAATGAAAAAGAAGAAAGATTGATAATCAGGAGGGTATATTATGTCAAGATTTGAGATAAGAGATAAGTTTTATTTGGACGGGAAACCGTTCAAGGTAATTTCGGGTTCAATACATTATTTCCGCACCGTACCGGAATATTGGCAGGACAGGCTTGAAAAACTCGTAAATATCGGATGCAATACAGTTGAAACGTATATTCCGTGGAATTTTCACGAAACTGAAAAAGGAAATTTCAATTGGAACGGAATGCATGATATCTGCCATTTTATAGAACTTGCCGATAAACTCGGACTTTATATGATTATCAGACCGTCGCCGTATATCTGTTCAGAGTGGGAATTCGGCGGATTGCCTGCGTGGTTGTTAAAAGACCGTTCAATGCGTCTGAGATGCTCCTACAAGCCATACCTTAATGCAGTGGACAGTTATTACAGCGTTCTTATGCCCAAGCTTGCACCTTATCAGATCGATAATGGCGGCAATATAATTATGATGCAGATTGAAAATGAGTATGGCTATTACGGAAACGACACATCCTATCTTGAGTTTCTGAGAGATACTATGCGTAAGTACGGCATAACTGTACCGTTTGTGACATCTGATGGTCCGTGGAGTGAATTTGTTTTCAAATCAGGTATGGTTGACGGTGCATTGCCGACCGGCAATTTCGGCTCTTCTGCTGAATGGCAGTTTGGTGAAATGCGGCGTTTTATCGGAGAAGATAAGCCGCTCATGTGTATGGAATTCTGGAACGGCTGGTTTGACGTCTGGGGCGAAGAACACAATATCACAGCACCTGAAAAGGCAGCTCAAGAACTTGATATTCTGCTCAAAAATGGCAGTATGAATTTCTATATGTTCGAGGGCGGAACAAATTTCGGGTTTATGTCCGGAAAGAACAATGAGAAAAAGACAGGCATAGTGACATCGTATGATTATGATGCGCCCTTGACAGAAGATGGTCGAATAACCGAAAAATACGAAAAGTGCAAAGAGGTGATTTCTCGTTATACCGATATAAATGAAGTCCCGCTTACAACACAAATAAGACGTCTGGAATACGGAAAAATCCGATGCACAGCCAAAACCGATCTTTTCAGCACACTTGACAGTATCTCAGACCCGGTAAAGTCGGTGTACCCGCTGAGCTTTGAGGAACTGGACTGCTATTACGGTTATGTTCTTTATAGATTACACATCGGGGAAAACGAAACAGTCAGCACTGTGAGATGCGAAAATACCGCAGACAGAGTACAAGGCTTCAGAAACGGCAAGTATGCGTTTACGGCTTTTGCCGAAACGATAGACGAACAGTTTGAGCTTGCTGAAAAATCCGCAGGCGGAACAACAGATCTACTTGTTGAGAACATCGGCAGAGTTAACTTTGGCACAGGGCTTGAGTGCCAGCACAAGGGCGTTCTCGGCGGAATAAGAATTAACGATCACAGGCAGTATGGATTTGAAATGTTCACACTTCCACTTGATGAAAATCAGCTTGGCAGAATAGACTATAACCGTGGTTACAATGACGGTGTACCGGCATTCTATAAATTTGAATTTGAAATAAGTGAAATCGCTGATACATTTCTGGATACCGATGGCTTCGGAAAGGGTGTTGCGTTTATTAACGGATTCAATCTCGGCAGATTCTGGAATATAGGCCCTCAGAAAAAGCTGTATATTCCGGCTCCGCTTCTGAAAAAAGGTAAAAATGAAATAGTTATTTTTGAAACCGAAGGAAACAGCGCAGACAGCATCACTTTATCCGATAATAACTGAATTTATGTAAGCCTCTGCTTTTTTGCAGAGGCTGTTTTATCAGCTATTGACACATATGTTATAATAAGAATGTATATACCAATCTCTGAAAGGAAAAATTTTCATATGCAAGAATATGTAATGGGAAACGGTGCGATAGCACTGGGTGCGCTTGCGGCAGGTGTAAATCTTGTTGCAGGTTATCCGGGTACACCGTCCTCCGAAATACTTGAAACCATTTCGAAATACCGGCACGACGGCGTATATATCGAATGGTCTGTAAACGAAAAAGCCGCTATGGAAGTAGCGGCGGCTGCGGCATACAGCGGCGCAAGAGCAATGGTGACTATGAAACAGGTTGGACTCAACGTTGCCGCCGATCCGCTTATGTCACTCGCCTATGTAGGCGTAAAGGGCGGTATGGTGATAGTGTCGGCTGACGACCCCGGCCCTATATCTTCACAGACGGAGCAGGATACCAGAAGATTCGCTGATTTCTGCCGTATACCCGTGTTTGATCCGTCATCTCCCGAAGAAGCGTATAAGATGATAGGAGAAGCGTTTGAGTATTCGGAAAAATACAACACTCCCGTTTTATTCAGACCTACGACCCGTGTCTGTCACGCCTACGCTTCGATTGATAACTGCGATAGCCCTTCACCTAAGAAATACGAGGGCTTTGTAAAGGATTCAAAGAAGTGGGTAATTTTCCCCCGCCTTTCTTTTGCAAATCACATTATGATTGAAAAGCGTAACGTTGAGATCGGTAAGGATTTTTCAACCTACAGCGCCAACAAAGCCGAAGGCGTTAATTCGGAAAAAGCGGTTGTTACATCGGGTATCAGCTACGCATACACAAAGGAATGCCTTAAGGATTATCCGGATGTAAAGCTGATAAAGATTGCTACGGCATATCCTTTCCCCGAAGATTTTGTGCTTTCATCTCTTGAAGGTGCGAAAGAAGTTCTCTGCATAGAGGAGCTTAGCCCGTTTATCGAGGAGCAGATTCTGAAGCTGGCAGGAAGGCACGGATTACAGCTCAGAGTGTCGGGAAAGCTTGACGGAAAGGTTCAGGCAGGCGGTGAAAACAGCACAGATAAGATTGCCGCTATACTCGGTGACTTTTTAGGAAAAGATTTCACGGCGGAGGGTTACGATCTGTCGGACGCTCCTGCGCTTCCCGTTCGTCCTCCTGTGCTTTGTGCAGGTTGTCCCCACCGTGCGTCATTCTATGCGGTAAAGCAGGCTATGAAAGGCAGAAAGGCATATTTCTGCGGCGATATAGGCTGTTATACTCTCGGAAACGCAATGCCTCTTGATATGGTTGATACCTGTCTTTGTATGGGGGCAGGCATCACTATGGCACAGGGCTTTAATCATACGGACAGTGACGGCGTATGCTTCGGCTTTGTCGGTGATTCCACGTTCTTTGCATCGGGCATCACGGGCGTTGTAAATGCGGTACATAATAACGCAGATATGATTCTCTGCGTGCTTGATAATTCCACAACGGCAATGACAGGTCATCAGTCGCACCCCGGTCTTGACAACAACCTTATGGGACAGATAGTTGACAAGATAAATATCGCAAAGGTGCTTGAGGGTATCGGTGTTAAAAAGATAATCACAGTAGACCCGCTTGACCTTGACGCATCTGTAAAGGCTGTCAGTGAATGTGCGGATATGCCCGGTGTGAAGGCTGTAATATTCAAATCACCTTGTATTGCAATATCTAAGCCAACGGCAAAATGCAGAATTTCCGACAAGTGCATACAGTGCAAGAAATGTATCCGAGAGATTGGCTGTCCTGCTCTTATTGTCGCAGACGGTAAGGTGACAATCGACAACAATCTCTGCACGGGATGCAAACTTTGCGCTCAGATTTGTCCTGTAAACGCTATAGGAGGTGGAGCCGATGAATAAAAACATACTTATCTGCGGTGTCGGCGGACAGGGAACCGTGCTTGCGTCAAAGATCATAGCGGCATCAGCTATGATTGAAGGCAGTGCAGTGCATTCTGCCGAAACCATAGGAATGGCACAGCGTGGCGGTTCGGTAACGAGCCATGTAAGGATAGGCGAGGCATATTCTCCTATGATTCCTTACGGCACAGCCGATATGATACTTGCCTTTGAGCCTGCTGAGGCAGTTCGTAATCTGATATATCTCAAAAAGGGCGGTATCGTTATTGTGAACAGCGTTCCGGTAAAGCCCGTTACAGAATCGCTTGCCGATACAGGCTATGACGGAACCGCAATGCTCGAATATCTTAAAAGCAAATGCGGCTGCGTTGTTATAGACGCAAAGAAGATATGCGAGCCGTTCGGCTCGTCACGATATTTCAATATTGCGATACTCGGAGTAGCTGTCGGCACAGGCAGGCTCGGCATATCAAAGGAAACCATACTGAAAGAAATAGAAAAACGTGTACCTTCAAAATTTGTCGAAACGAATAAAGCGGCATTTTTTGCAGGATACGGTGAGGGTGAAAAATATGAAACTGAATGAGAAACAGCTGGCGATGGTTGACGCTCAGATAAAAAGACTTATCAAAACGGACAGCTATTACGGAAAGATGTACAGAGATGCCGGAATTGACGGTGTTTCAAGCCAGGAGGACTTTGAAAAGCTCCCCTTTTCGAGCAAGGCAGACCTGAGATATGCTTATCCGCTCGGAATACAGGCTGTACCCGATGAAGAAGTGGTGCGTATCCATTCTTCCTCAGGCACAACGGGTAAGCCTGTAATTATCCCTTATACAGCCAAGGACGTTGATGACTGGTCGCTGATGATAGCACGTTGCTATGAAATGGCAGGAATCACCAACAAGGACCGCATACAGATTACGGCAGGATACGGCCTGTGGACAGCAGGAATCGGCTTTCAGGCAGGCTGTGAAAAGCTGGGCGCTATGGCTATCCCGATGGGACCGGGCAACACAGATAAACAGCTTCAGATGATGGTAGACCTTAAATCGACGGTTCTTACGGCAACATCTTCTTACGCCTTACTTCTTTCTGAGGAGATAAACAAACGCAATATGCGTGATAAGATTTATCTTAAGAAGGGTATTTTCGGCTCTGAGCGTTGGAGCGATAAGATGCGTAACTACATAAGGACTGAGCTTGGCGTTGAAATATACGATATTTACGGTCTTACCGAAATATACGGACCCGGTATAGGCATAAGCTGTGCAGAAGATGACGGTATGCACTACTGGGACGATTATGTTTATATTGAGATAATCGACCCGAAAACAGAAAAGCCCGTTCCCGACGGGGTAGAGGGCGAGGTAGTAATTACTACTCTTGTAAAGGAAGGCGCACCGCTCCTGCGTTTCAGAACGCACGATATATCACGCATTATCCCCGAGCCTTGCAAGTGCGGAAGTCATTATCCCAGACTTGACACGGTAAAGGGACGCAGTGACGATATGTTCAAGGTACACGGCGTAAATATGTTCCCGAGCCAGGTTGAAGAAATACTCGGAATGGTGGACGGCGTTTCAAGTGAGTACAATATCAATATTGCACACGATGAAAGCATAAACCGTGACGTTATCCTTGTAACTGTCGAGGCAGAGGGCAGAGTCAGCTTCGACAAGACAGGCGATACTATAAGAGAGCTGTTCAAGTCAAAGCTCAGCGTTACACCGAAGATAACCGTTGTTCCTGTCGGAACGCTTCCGAGAACAGAGAAGAAGGCAAAGAGAGTTATCGACCACAGAGAATAATAGGATATATACAGCAAAACCTCCCGCTTTTCGACGGGAGGTTTTTTGTTACATCTTTATTATTCCGAAAGCGTTTGCGACCGAGCTTATAAGAATTATTGCCGCAAATACGGGACAAAGATATTTTATCATGAAATTGAATATCTTCTTTCGTTTGAAAGTGCCGTTTTCCGCAGTCATTTCTTCTTCGATCTTCTTCACGCCCACAACTCTCGAAATAAGCAGGCAGGTTGCGATAGCCGCTATCGGCATCATTACCGAGTTTGTAAGGAAGTCAAAGAAATCAAGCATCTGCATTCCGAGTATCTTTGCAAAGCCGAGCGGTCCGTAGCCAAGGCAGGACAGTGTTCCGAGTGCTATCATAATAACGGTGACTATTACGGTCGATTTCTTTCTGCCCCAGCCGAGCTGATCCTGAAAGGTCGAAACCGCACTTTCTGTAAGTGCAATTGAGCTTGTCAGTGCCGCACATAAAACGAGGAAGAAGAAAAGTATTCCGACAAATGTTCCTGCCGAAAGACCTGAAAAGACCTTAGGAAGCGTAATGAACATCAGCGATGGCCCTGCCTGCAGTGTATCGGGATCGCCGCCCGAGAACGCAAATACGGCAGGTATTATCATAAGCCCTGCCATGATCGCAATGCCTGTGTCGAATATTTCAACGTTGGTAGTAGACTTTTCTATTGAAACGTCTTTTTTCATATATGAGCCGAATGTTATCAGTATGCTCATTGCTATTGACAGCGAGTAGAACATCTGACCCATAGCGGATACTACCGTCATCCACGAGAAGTTAGAGAAGTTCGGTATCAGGAAATATTTCACACCCTCAAGTGCGCCGGGCATAGTAACGGAATATGCGGTTATCATTATCGATAGGATAACAAGCACAGGCATCATGAACTTCGATACACGCTCAATGCCGTTTCGTACCCCCCCGAAAATTACTGCAACCGTAAGCGCCGTGAAGATAAGGAAACATATCTCGGCACTGCCGCCGCTTGAAATAAAGCCTGTAAAATATCCGTCGGAGGCGAGCTGTCCGCCGTTTCCGATTATATATTCATAAAGATATTTGATGACCCAGCCGCCGATAACAGAGTAGTATGGCACTATCAGAATCGGTATTACTGCATTTATCCAGCCGCCGAGCGTCAGCCACTTTGATTTTCCGAATGAACGGTATGCGCCGACAGGGCTTTTCTGCGTCATTCTGCCTATTGCGGTTTCGGCGGTTATCATCGTATAGCCGAATGTCAGCGCAAGGATGATATATATCAGCAGAAAAATTCCTCCGCCGTATTTAGCCGCAAGATACGGAAACCTCCATATATTGCCCAGTCCTACCGATGCACCTGCTGCGGCAAGAACAAATCCGAGCTTTCCCGAAAAGGAACTGCGTTTATGCTTTTGTTTTTCCATTTTTACTCCTTGATAATGTAGATAATGTATATTTCCTCTTTTAATTGCAGATATACTTTCGCCGTAAGGACGGCTGAATCTGAAATATGAGGTCAGACGAAAGTGCCGGAGATATGATTTTCAAAAGTGCGTTTAGCATGGTATGTAACGTGACTCGGTAAAAGCAATAGGTCAGATGAATTTGAAACAGTCCGAATATTTTTCGTTATAAAATGAAAGGTATCCCCACAGCACGACATTAAATTATATTATACTACTTTTTTTATCTGTTGTACAGCGTTTTTACGGCAAAGATGGTAATTAAAGCAAATTCTATGAATTTTTCCTGTCGCTGTAAATAATCAAAATGCCCCCGCCGATAAAGCAGGAGCGTTTTGTTTTATTTCAGCAATTTACTTGTTGTTCTTGCGAACCGTTATAGCCATAGCCGCAAGACCGCCTACTGCCGCCGCACCGAGTGCCGCAAGCTCGAAAGCGGGAACACCTGTGTTTACGTTGCCTGTACTGCTTGTGCTGTCACCGGGTGTTACCTGTGAAACCGTGTCGGGTATAGCTGTGCTGTCGTTTGTGCTTTCGTCAACAGAGGTCGAGCCGCCGGGAGTGATGATTTCTTCCGCACCGCTTACAACTCCGTCAACAATCTCCTCTGCGCCGTTTAACACACCGTCAATGATGTTATCGCCGTCTGCCGCAGACGCAGATAAACCGCATAAGCTCATAGCGGCTATGGAAGCTAATATAGCTGCTGTCTTTTTCATACCGTTTTTCCTTTCGTTTATTCGGATCATTAGGATTTCAGTATCCGTTTTGCTGTTCGGCATATTTATAATCAATATGCTGTGCGTTATTATTATGAGCGTATGAAAAAACGATATTCTGTAAAAACGCAGAAATGCGATGGTATAAATTACAAAAACGGCAGTATTGCAACCGCCGTTTTTTGATGATATATAAATTTAAAATTATTCAAACATACTTCCGAACTGCTTTACAAAAGCATCTGCTACAACAGTGCCGCCTTCGCCGTTCGGATGACCGCCGTAAACCGCCTTTCCGGGTTCAGCTTCGGTTGACAGCAGAGCAGAGAAGTCAAAGAACTTTGCTCCGTATTTTTCGGCAATAGCCGGTATTTTTTCGTTGAGAGCCGTTCTGACAGCTTCGTTCTTTTCCTTGAAGTCCTGAGGAGGTGCGTTGAACAGGATTACATCACAGCCCTTTTCGGTGAGATATGAAACTATCGTGTCAAGGTAGCCCTCGATCTCTTCCGCAGTGCTTTTCTTTCCCTCGTATTTTCCCGATACAATATCGTTTGTTCCGAAAGCAACAATTACCGTGTCATACTCCGATACTCTTGAAAGCCAGCTTTCGTTTGCCGCAGCGTCACTTGCTCTTGCCCAGCCAAGACCGCAGTTGAAGAATGCTACATCACTTCCAAGCTGTGTCGATATCTTTGAAGCCCAGAACTCATATTTCATAAATTCCGTCTGACAGCCCTGCGTTATACTGTCGCCGATAGCGGCTAAAGTGTGCTTTACTTTTCTCTTTGCGCCTATAAGCTGAGGGAGCGGAATTTCATCGCAGTAATTGAACTGCGTGCCGTCCGATGAGCTTGTAGTCGAGGTAAGAGTCGACATTTTCGTGCAGGGTATTCCCTTGCCGGAAACCGTCCATTCCCACACAAGATAGTGTCCTTCGGGAATATTGATGGTTACCGTGTCGCTGGTGTAACTCTCATCGGGCTTTACGTCCTTTTTGGTTTCGCCTCCGAATGTAACGGGAGTGCGGTTGGTTATTTCATCTTCAACGCCTGTTCCGCCGTCTGCAACGGTAGCGTTAGATACGGTGTAGCTGCCTCCGCTTTTACCGACAAAAGCGATTTTTCCTTTTGTATAAGTAGAGTCTACCGTGTTTGTAAAGAAGAATTTATATTCAAGCTCGCCGTATTCCTCGACAGGAAGATATGCTCTGTATGTGATGTTTTCCGCTTCTTCAATGTAAAAATTGTTGCCGGTCGATATTACCGTGTTGGAAACGTAGGTCGTATAATCTGTTACCGGCTTGTCAGTCTGCGATGAATCGGCTTCGCTTTCGGAGGAACTGTCACTGTTTCCCTGCGACTGTGACACGCTTTGCAAATCGGCAGCGGATGAGCCTTCGCCCGTCTGAGATGTGCAGGCGGTGGCGGTAAACACCGAAACCGTAAGCACAAAAGCTAAAAAACTTCTGATTTTCTTCATAGAGTACCCTTTCACACAATAAATATTAATGATATTTATAATTAAAGCGGCGACTGCTTTTTTACATTCGCCGCTTTGATGATAAATTTTAGCCTGTTCCCACAGCCTTTTTAGCACTGTTCCAGCTGTTATCGTCAATGATATAGTTATCGCCGCTCTTGTCACCGTAAGGAATATAGAAATCGGTCACGCTCGACTTGTTCTGCGACAGCGTATAGACGATTGCTTTGACCTTTGCGTCATAATCGCTCTGCTCGATATTCGTGTTGGTGAAATTGATAATAAAGTTAATATATTCGTCCAGCGTTTTACTGCTTGTGCCGATGAAATTCTGATCGATAAACGATGAAATGACCGTTGCGTTCAGCTTGCAGGGATAAAGTTCGTCCTTGACTCCGTAATCGGGCAGTGTGAGGTAAGCGTACATCTGCTCGGCAGTGAAAATCTGCGTACCCTTCTTTATAATAGTCACGGTGTTATCCTTTTTATTCTCGTACTTTATCTCGCTCGGTACGGTCAGCGTTGTGTTTCCTACCATATCGAACAGCTCTGTAAGCGTGGATTTTGTGAAGCGGATATATTTGTTTATGCTAAGACCGGTCTTTGATGAGAGCTGTTTTGCAACCTCCGCTTCTCCGGACTGCTCACATATCTGCTTTATGGTATTTCCGCCGTCAATTACGGCATTCGGAAGATACGGCATAAGAACAAATGTGTTGTTCTTGGCTATGTATGTGATTGTCATGTATTTATCGGGCGTCTTGTCATTATCGGCGGAAAGCGTTACGAGAACAGAAAAATCGTAGGTTGAATCCGGAGTGAAAATAGCCGTCTGATTCTGCGAAACGTTTACTGTTGCGTCCTTATCCTGCGAGTCATAGAATGATTTGAGCAATATGGATGAAACCAATATCAGAAGTAGACCCGTTACCACAAATGTGATAACGTAGATATACCAGTTGCTTCTTCTTCTTTTATTCAAATTTATCAACCTCCGAAGGCTTGAAATTTACTCAGAAAAATAGTATAATACTATAATAGCATAAAAAGAGAAAAAAAACAAGGCTTATTTTACAACGGATTTTGTTGTCGCAGGTATGATATTCTTGCTGTTTTTCCCGATATTACGATAATAATTATATAAAGAGGTTTTGTAATGAACAGATTTCTGAAACGTGCGTGGGCTGAAATAGACCTTGACGCACTTGAGCATAATTATAACGAGATAAAAAAACTCGCAAAGGGCAAGGATATACTTGCCGTTGTTAAAGCCAACGCTTACGGTCACGATGACAAGGCGGTCTGCCTTAAATTGCAGGAGCTTGGTGTGAAGTATTACGGCGTTTCTAATCTTTGGGAGGGCGAAAAGCTCCGTCAGCACGGCATAACGGGCACAATACTGACATTCGGTTATACCGATGAAGATTATTTTGACGAACTTCTCGAATACGGGATAACCCAGACGGCAGGAAGCGTTCAGTATGCAAAGCAGCTCAGCGATTATGCTGTAAGCAAGGGAGTAAAGCTCCCTGTGCATATCAAGGTGAATACCGGTATGACCCGTGTAGGAATTGATTCACAGCAGGAAATGCTTGATATTCTTGCTATGCCCGGACTTGACTGCAAGGCCGCATATACTCACTTTGCGGCGGCTGACAGCCTTGACCCGTCAGATGTGGAGTATACCGACAGACAGCAGGAAAAGCTGATGAAGATAGCAAAAGACAAGGGGCTTCTTATCCATTCGCAGAACAGCGGCGGAATAATCTATCACGGCGATTTCGGCGGAGATATAGTCCGTGCCGGTGTTATACTGTACGGTCATTACCCTAACTATCCGCTTGAAGTGCCATTTGATATGAAAAGTGTGATGACGGTAAAATCGGTCGTTTCTCAGCTTAAAACAATTCCCGCAGGTACGCAGATAAGCTACGGCAGAACATATACCGCCGAAAAGGAAATGACGGTCGCCGTTATACCGATAGGATACGCTGACGGATATTTCCGTGATTTCAGCTCCAAGGGAAAAATGCTTATAAACGGCGTGCTGTGCAACGTAGTCGGCAGGGTCTGCATGGATCAGACTATAGTTGATGTAAGCAATGTGCCGGATATTAAAACAGGCGATATAGTTTATGTTTATTCCGATAAATGCAGGGAAACAAGCGTAGATTACAATGCGTCGCTTATTGATACCATAGGATATGAGCTTACCTGTGCGGTTGCTCTGCGTATTCCGAGAGTTATCATCGAAAACGGCAGAATAAAGGAAGTAGTCCGTTACGGGCTTATATAACTGCCGTAAAAGTTAAAAACGATAAAGCCGTGAGTTATAAGAAGATACTCACGGCTTTCAGTTTGTCGAAAAAGCTCTTGGCTATTAAAAAAGGGGTCGCAGGGGCGTAGCCCCCGACAGGGTCTAGGGGCGGTAGCCCCAGTAAAATTCCCCTTTCCCTGGGAAAGGGGGCAGGGGGATAGGGATAATAAATCAGAAGTTTGTTCCCAAAACAGATTTTTTTGTATAATTTCATTTGCTGACATAAACAATTTATTTACATTATTTAATCTCTCTTGACATATATTTCAATTCACGGTATAATATGAATATACATTTACTGTAATTGTGTCAAATATTCGTCTTGGTTCACTATGCTTGTATAATGCTCCGGTTATATTTAACCCATATCAACAGATACGCCGTTATGTTATGCAGGAGGTAAATTAAATGAATTTTTTAAAGAAATGCAATTTTATATTATTAGCTCTTTTTATATGGCTTTTAACAGTTTTATACAATGGTATATTCGTTAATTATTTGTCTGATTTAATTCTTTCTATTTCCAATCCGTCTTGGTTGGGGTTTGTTGCGAATATATTGATACAATTGATAATTATATGCACATCAACAATAATCACGATAAAGTACCTTGACCTTAATGTAAAACAGCTGTTGTTTTCAATTGCAATTATGTATCTGCTATTTGCAGTTTATTCTCCTCCGGCATTATATATGTTTGTATTTACGGGTGAATGGAATGGTTTCTGGCAACAATCTCATCCTGCCATGCCATCTTGGAAAGCGTCCATTTTCATAACTCTGCAATATGGTATTGTTATGCTGATAACGACGCTGATTGCTTGCAGAAAGAAGTGTGCAAGTGATCAAAAATGAAAATTTATTTTCAATATTCGCCGTTATGTTATGCAGGAGGTGAATTAATATGAAGCATCTGAAAAAAATTAACTTTGTTGTATTGCCTTTAGCTATCTGGGTGACTATGATTTTTTATCATGGAATAGTTTTAAAACCGTTCTCGGATTTAATGATGAATATATCAGCGCCGTTTGTATTGAGCTTTGTTCTTCATACTATTGTCCAATTGCTCGTAATAAGCTCGCTGACAGTGACGGCAGTAAAGAAGCTCGGTTATAAATTGAAGTATTCGATTATTTCAGTTGTGTTAATGTATGTGCTTTTTGCAATCTTGTCCCCACCGTCAATTTATATGTTTGTGTTTACAGGAGGAGTGCAAATAGGCTTTGCATCAGGTCAGCCTGCAATGCCATCTTGGAAAGCGTCTATTTTCATAACTCTGCAATACGGTATCGTTATGCTGATAACAACGCTGATTGCTTGCAGAAAGAAGTGTGCAAGTGATCAAAAATGAAGATTTATTTTTAATATTCGCCGTTATGTTATGCAGGAGGTGATTTAATATGAAGTATCTGAAAAAATTAAACTTTGTTGTGTTGCCTTTAGCTATCTGGGCGATTACGGTTATCTATGTGCTGCTTAACAAGTTTATCGGCACGTTCACTCAAAACATGGAGCCTTCTCCCGTTATTCTGACTATTCTTGTTTTAATATTTAACTTGGGATTACAGCTTTTATTAATATGTGCAAGCACAATTTATGCGGTGAAAAAGCTTGATTTAACTCTCAAAAGGGTAGTAATATCATTGCCGATTTTGTACTTGTTGTTTGGATTGTTTTCCCCGCCGTCAATATACTTGTTTGTTTTTACAGATAAATGGAGTTTCTTTTCTGTACAACATCCTGCCATGCCATCTTGGAAAGCGTCTATTTTCATAACTGTGCAATACGGTATCGTTATGCTGATAACAACGCTGATTGCTTGCAGAAAGAAGTGTGCAAATAATAAAAAATGAAGATTTATTTTCAATATTCGCAGTTATGATGATATAGTTTTCGGCAAAGATTACAGAAAGGAAAGAATAACAATATGAAAAAACATCCGTTGCTTTTTAATTACATATTATTCGTAAAGAAGGCGTATATTTTCATCTCTATTACAATACTTTCGCTGGTTGTTTTAACAGGTTGTCCCCTAAGGATAAACGCACGAGAAGAGGCAGAGGACATTGTTGCCACTGTAATCGAGTATATCAATAAAGGGGATTCTGAAGGACTAATCGCATTGTTCTGTGAAGAGGTTAAAGAAAACTATGAATTAACTGCTGATGTTGATATACTGTTTAATATGTTTGACGGCGAAATAACATCTTATGAAGTTTCTGCCGTAGCATCAGGCGAAAAATCAGAACTTTTCGGAAAAAGTTCTTATTCCATAACAGGAATTGTCGAAGCATACGTTGATGACAAGGAATACAGAATAGAAGTCAGCAAAACGATATACAACGATCGAAAACCGCAACGTGTTGGTATTACTACTGTTATGGCAAAGGATGTAAATGTAAAGGGAATGTTCTTTGTCGGCGAAGTTAATGTATTTTACGGATAAAGATAAAATATACAGTATACGATACTATTTGTATTTAATAAATAAGGAAAAATTGAAGCTCAATATCTGATTTTTGATATGGAGGAAAATACGTTATGGATAGCTTGGTAAAAATAATGGGTTCTTTTTTTGCGTTAAGCTTAATTATGATTTTGTCATCTTGTATTATAAATGAACATGTTGATGAAGGCGACATTAAAGAAAATGCAGTTCGAATGATGGAATGTATTGTCAATAAAGATTCTGAAAAATTGTTCGATTTTTATAACAAAGATATGAAGGAAAATTATCAAGATAGCTCTTTGGACGAAATTAGACAGCTTTTTGAATATATCGATGGTGCAATTACTTCATATAACTATGAAGGTAAAGGAGGAGGCGAAGAAGCTAAAAACAATGGTATAATTTACTATTACAGCTGCTATCCTGAATTTGATTTCACCACCGAAACCGGACAAGAATATACTATTTCGTTTTCGTATTTGTATATATGGAATGAACATCCTGAGTATGAAGGGATCGATATGATCCAAATATGCAAAGACGGAGATTGGGGTGAAAAACTGATAATTGGCAGAAATCATTACAAATAATAAAGTTCCTTATTGTGGAAAGTGTGGTAGTTAATAATGAAGAAATTGATATTGTTTCTTACGCTGAGTAGCGTTCTGTTATTTTGCTCGGGTTGTGAAAGCGGACGAATTGATATTAACTCAGAAACAAAAAATCAATGCAAACAAATTTTAGATTACTTAAGCAGCAATGACTCTGAAGGTTTGAAAGATTTGTTTTGCAAAACGGTATCTTCAGAATCCGACTTTGACAATCAACTGTCTGAAGCACTGGAGCTTTTTGACGGTAGTGTCGTATCATACGATATTCGTTCAACCGGAGCAAATGAACGAATCGTAGACGGAAAGCAGTCAGAAATTCATATATCACCACATATCTGTGATATTAAAACTGACAAAGATAAAACCTACAGTATACGATACTATTCGTATTTAATAAATGTTGAAAAGCCTGATTTTCAGGGACTTTCTGAGTTGTCTATCGAATGTGAAGACGGTCAGATATTTGTACTGGGAAGTTATGAGACAGGTCACAATTTGTGAAACAACAGCCTTCTTTATGCAATATTTGGCAAGGTTGGCTTCGTCTGCAAATGAAGGGTTCAATGCAATTCCAACAGCTTTAACATTTTTGGCTCCCAAATATGGAAAAACACGTTTTGACTTTGCTGCATATTCGTTATCTAACATTGCCTCTCCACATCAGCAGGTGTCATACTATCTCATATCAAATCAATAAACAGGAGGATTGAATGAAGATTGCAAAAAACATAAGTTTAGGTATCGGGATGCAAGTATTGGTGTTGCTAATGCATATACTTATGCATTCTATTATGTACGTTATGGACGGCAGTTTTGATGACATCCAGATAGCTTGCTCATTCGTTGCGGTAATACTTATAACGTATCTGGCGGTTCTTTGTTTTGATTTGCCCGTATACGTAATATTCTGCGGTGCGGTTATTACATTTCTGTTTGTCTTGATATTTGAAAACGAGGGAGTGTATTTATTATACTATCTCCATAGAGGAAGTTCCCAATTTTTTAATCCCGATGTTTATACCGATGCGGTAATTATAGTATTAGAAATGCTTATTGTACAATTGCCGTCTTTCGCTCTAGCGAAATTAACTAGATGGATATATAAAAAACATAAGTGATATGTGCTGTGCTAAAGCAAGTGCGGGTGCTGGGGTATAGATATTTTTGGTTTATGCGTAACTACAGATGTCATACCTGTATATATAGGCGGTGAATTTGGAATTGCGTCAAAGTATTCTTCTTCGTTTTCAACGTTCATAGAATATTCCGGCTATATGACAGCTCCCCATTTGCAGCTATCTTATTATTTGTCAGCATAGATTGACGGAAAGGAAAAGATAACAATATGAAAAAACATCCGTTGCTTTTTAATTTCATTTTAACAATGGCGATTCAGATAGGTGTGTATCTGATTGAAATATTTGAAGTGCAAATAATTGAGCCTATGCTTCAAGCGATGGGAGTCAGAAGTGAAGGAATATTGCCGCCTACGGCAGTAGTAAGTCTCATTGTTTTCAGTGCAGTATTGATAGCGGCGGCAATTTCGGCAGGCGTTATTCGCTCAAAGGTTTATTTTTGGATACCGTCATTTATTTTGATATTTATTGGGTTTGCAATTTATTATCCTGATAATCTTGCAAGAATCAAGGAAGACAACATAATCAATTTGCCATTGATTGCAGAACATTTTGGTTATGGTAGTATAATGTATTCTGCTATCTGTATAGCTGTAGCTAAGTTCCTTTGTGAGCTTCTTCCGTATACGATTACCCGTATACTATTACTTCGGAAAGACCGCAAACAAGGCAAAAGCACTCACTGACGAAATAAAACAAATACAAATACGCTGACATCACAACCGGACAAATTAGCAATTATCTTATTATTTGTCAGCATAGATTGACAGAAAGGAAAAGATAACAATATGAAAAAACACCCGTTGCTTTTTAATTTCATTTTAACGATGGCGATTCAGATAGGTGTGTATCTGATTATAATATTTGAACTACAAATAATTGAACCTATCCTTCAAGCATTGGGAGTCAGAAGTGAAGGGATAATGGCGCCAACGGAAGTAGTAAGGTTCTTTGTTATGAGAGTAGTTTTAATAACGGCGGCAATTTCGGCAGGCGTTATTCGCTCAAAGGTTTATTTCTGGATACCATCTTTTCTGTTGATATTTGTTGGCTTTGCAATTTATTATCCCGATATTCTTCCAAGAGTCGAAAAAACTAACATGGTGAATTTGCCATTGATTGCAGAACATTTAGGTTATGGTACTATAATATATTCTGCTATCTGTTTTGCTGTATTTTCGTTCTTTTATCAGCTTATTCCTTATACGATTACCCGTATACTGTTACTTCGGAAAGACCGCAAACAAGGTGAACGCACTCACTGACGAAATAAAACAAATACAAATACGCTGACATCACGTCCGTGCAAATCAGCGGCTGATACTTTCTGGGCATCAGCCGCATTTTTGCATAAAAAAAGAAGCCACAAAAAGTGACTTCTTTTGGCGCAGAAAGAGGGATTTGAAATTTAAAAACTCATAGCAAATCGTTGATAGCTTTATTAACTTTGTCAGCTACACGGCGGTGTTCTTCGTTGAATGTATGTTGATAAATCGTTTTAAGCATATACGGTGTGCTGTGACCAAGTCTTTCCATTGCATATTTATCTGAAATGCCTAACTGCAACATAAGACTTGCGTTTGCGTGTCTGAGGGAATGCATTGTAAAGCGTCGCATACCGTACTTTTCCTGCAACTTGAAAAATCTATCTAAAATCATATTAGGCGTAAGATTGTTTACGATATAATCGCCCTTATGTTCGATAGAATCAAGTCTTTTTATCAAATAGTCGGGTACAGCAAGCTCTCTCGTGCTTGTACAACTTTTATTTGTGCTTTTTTCGATTAATTTGTTATTTTCGTTTGGCACAATTGCACCCTTAACGTAAATACGGCAATTACGATAATTGCTCCACTTCAGAGCTTGAATTTCTGATTGTCGCAAGCCGAGTAATAATGCAAACAGTACAGGTATTTCAATATCTTCGCCATAAACAGATGATATAATCGTGTGCATCTCATCAGGTGTAGGTACTATATAATTAACCGGTTCTTTCGGTTTAAGACGTATTGATGATGTGTCTATTTCGATTCGATTTTGCTTGAAAACAGCTGTAATTAAACCGAATTGATTGTTTATCGTTTTGGATGCGTATTTGATTGCATTGTGATTAGCCCACTTTTGCAACACTAATTCATTGATTTCTGACAATGTAAGATTGTTAATATAATCGTAAGCGTTTCGCTGAAGTATACGGTATCCTCTAATAGTTGATGGCGACAGAATGTTTTCTTTACTCCTTATGTATTGTTCTAAAGCGGTTTCGAAAGTCAAGGTATTGTTAGCATCTTCGCTTTCGAGGATAAGTACAAGTTTGTCAAGTAATTGTTTTTTCGTCATATTTTATCTCCATTTCCAATTAATTCGATTATTATAACACATTTGGGAATGTAAGTCCAATATTCCAAAGCACAGTTCGTCTGTGCTTTTTATTTTTATTAAAAGGAGGTGAGCTGATGCCGGCAAAGATAATTGATTTTACAGCACCGCACAAACGTAAAACAGAAAGCGAAATTGAAATATCAAAAGTTGAGAAGATGGCTCTTGACAATAAGATGAGCTACGGACAGTATGTAGCTATGATTGAAGAAGAAAAGAAGAAGGGATACACGCAACAGTAATCATTTAACAGGTGCGACACGATGTCGCACCTATATGAGAGCAACAGCATCCTATGGCAGTGCAACTCTGCTGGCTCTCGCCATCGGAACACAGTATTAAGAGGTAGTTTCTTATGATGGGAATGGAAGTGTTCCGTAACATCGGGCGATGATAGCTACATCGAGGACGGAAAAGTAAGCCTGCCGTCCTTTCCCGGTGTTATTTTAAAAGAGGCTTAACAATATGTGTTGCGACAGCAACAGAAAGAAGAGGTTTACTTATGAAAAAAATCATTACTGTAGCTAATCAGAAAGGCGGAGTAGGCAAAACGACAACCGTCGTTAATCTTGCGGCAAATCTCAAGCGTGAAGGATACAACGTCCTTTGCATTGACCTTGACGGACAGGGTAATCTGTCAGATTACCTCGGATACACCGGTGACGAAGGAACACCGGTTATTACCGACTTGATTAAGGCTGAAATGTCTAAGAATATCACAGATGATATGATAAATGCCGCTATTCTGACAAGCACCGCTGACGGAATAGATTACATCCCGTCTGATATATCTTTATCTATGGCAGATATGTTTATGGCATCCGCAATCGGCAGAGAAATGATACTTCGCAAGTTGCTGTCAAAAGCAATTTTTGATAGGTATGACTACATAATAATCGACTGCCTGCCGTCGCTTGGAATCCTTGTTGTCAATGCACTTGTAGCCGCTAACGGTGTACTTATACCGGTGCAGACACAGAAGTTTGCTCTTAACGGGATAATCCAGTTTGAAGAAATCATCGCAATGGCAAAAGAACTTAATCCGACACTTACTGTATATGGTGTTATAGAAACAATGTGCGATAACACGAATATGACAAAAGGTGTTGACGAAGCACTCAAGAGCAGATACGGCAATCTTATTTTTGAGAGCCGTATATCAAAAAGTGTTATGGCAAGCAACAGCACAGCGGAGCAGAAAGCTATGACGATAAACACAAAACTCGGCGGACAGTACGCTGAGCTGACGAGAGAACTTATAGAAAGGTGCAAATAATATGGCATTTGATTTTACAAATATAAAGGCAAAGGGAAAGCTCAACGGGCTTTCCTCTTTTTCTTCTCTGCCGGCTGAGGATGATACAGTTAAGATAACACCTATTCCGATAGATATGATTGATCCGTACACGGAAAGCTTGCACCCGTTTAAATCGTACACAGTCGATAAAATTGACGAACTTGCTGAGAGCATAAAGGTCAACGGCTTATTACAGCCGATTATCGTGAGCCGTAAATCTGACGGACGCTATATGATTATAGCCGGACACAACCGTTTCCGTGCGTGTCAAAAGAATAATATGGACACTATAGACGCTGTTATCAGAAATGAGCTTACAGCCACACAGCGAAAGCTGATGATGGTTGACACAAACCTCGAACAGCGACACAAACTTACTGCCAAAGAACGTGCATTAGCATATAAAATAAAGCAGGATTGCTTGAAAGAACTCGGAGCAACAAACCCTACAGCAGTAATTGCAAAGGAGAACGGCGAAAGCCGTAAATCAGTACAGAGATACATTGCAATCAGCAGGCTAACACCGGAACTGCTCGATATGGTTGATACAGACAGAATTAAATTATCTGTCGGTGTTACAGTATCAGCTGTAGATACAGAAACTCAAAACAGCTTATCGGAGTATCTTATCAGCGAGGGCGAAAAGGCAACCGTAGATGAAAAACAGGCTAAAGAAATACAGCTTGAAGCCACAGTTAAGCCGCTATCGGTTGATGACATTGCAGAGATCCTTGAAAAAAAGCCACAGAAAGAAAAAAAGCAAAGCGATATAATCAAAATCCATTACGCTGACATTGCAGACAGTGTTATGGGACTTCCGAAAGAAGAAATCGAACCGCTTGTGCGTTGGCTCTTGACTAATAATCAATCTCAGATTGCCGATTACTGCAATGATAAAGGCTTTGTTTCAGTTGCCGAAACAACAGCTGATAGCGATGCAGAGAGTATTGACGGCATTCTGATGGATGATGAGGATGAATTCAAAATATAAAAGGAGAAAAATATGACCGATAAGATAAGAATATTTGTCGATATGGATGGTACTCTTGCAAGGTTTCACGACGAAAACTTGTATCTTGAACGGATGTTTGAGAAAGGCTTTTTCAGAGATTTAAAGCCTTTTTCAAACGCTGTTGATGCAATAAAACGCATCATAGATAATCATCCAAATGTCGATGTGTATGTGCTGTCGGCAACTATCACAACACCTTATTGCCTCGCAGAAAAAAACGCATGGCTTGATAAGTATCTGCCTAACGTAGACAAAGAACACAGAATACTCATGGAAAGCTCCGCCGGCTTTAAGTCACTTTGTGTGCCGGGCAATTATATGTACAAAGACGATAACGGCAAATATCATATCAAAATATCTGAAAATGATATTTTGATAGATGATTATAACAAAAACCTTGAAGGATGGGAAAGAGACGGCGGTACGGCAATTAAAGCCAAAAACAATATTAATCACAGAGGTTTGTATGGTGCCTTGTGGAATGGTGAATTGATAGATGTAACAGATACCGCTGATAGTATAGTGGAACGTCTGACCGAGATTATCGTGAGCCGGGAAAAAGGCATTGAAGAAAACCGCTACAATGAAGATGATGAAGAATTAGAAATTGATTGAATAACCATTGTCAAGGAAAAAGGAGAAAAATATGACTGCAACAGAAAACAAAATAAACCATATTGTCGCTATCACAAACGGTAGCGACATTTATTTTCCGAAAAAACTTATGGCAAGGCGTGATCTTGCCGATGATACAAAACTGCTTTTTGCGGTGGCTATGACCGATCATTGCAATATGACGGTATCGGAATTTTCGGATTTTCTTTTAACTCACGTTAGTGAGCAGGCTAAAACAAAGAGGGCTAAGCGAGAGATAAAAAGACTTGCAGGACAGCTCGATGAAATACTCGGTTAAAAACGGAGGACAGACAAATGAACGAAAAGCTGAACACAGTATTTGACATTATCAATGCCACAAATACCGTCAGTGCGAATCGCTACCTGTCACACGCTCTTGGTGCAGAGGTAGCTATTATATACAATGCTCTGCTTGCAAAGTATGCATACTACAGCAAGCACGATATGATACCGGATGACTGGTTTTATTCGACCATTGATGACTTATGGCGAAGCACTGCATTGTCCGAAAAGACACAGAAAAGAGCCATAGCCATTCTTGTAAAAGAGGGGCTTATCGAATGCAAACGTAAAGGAATGCCTGCAAAGCGTTCCTTTTTTATTTGCAACGCTTACGAAAAAATAGTTGCACTTATCGAAAAAGGTAAAGAAATTCTGGGTAAAACTACTGCGGAAACCGCAAAATCAAAGGCAATAGAAGGCGATTCTGCTGTTCAGCCAAAACGGCAGAACAAGAACAGCCGAAAGTCAGCAACAAGTTACGCCGTTTCGGCAGAACATACTTATAATAAAACAAAAGAAAATAATCAGAAGTTATATAAACATCAGCAAAAGACGGTTGCTGATGTTATGCAGACAGCTATGGGCAAAGGCACTTACTATCACGGCGAATACAAGACACCGGGAGAAGTATCGGAAGCTGTCAGCTGTATTGATGAGAACGGTATGCAATACATATTAGATTGCTGTGAAAAATACAGCACCAAAATAAGAAATCTGAAAGCGTACATAACATCGCTTATTTTTACAATGGCAAACAGCTGTCAAACAACGATACGTTCTCAGATTGAAGAAAACAGTAACAGCAGTTTTGACGTATACAAGCTCGATCAATGGGCATTGGAGCAATACGCCACAGGCATTTAAAGCCTGCAGAAAAAAGAAAGTATTCTGTAGGCTGAAACACAAACTCAATCAACGTTTAAAGGAGAATATACTATGCTTACCTCAAAGCAGTATCACGACTTGCTGAAAGCCAAGCTCAAACGCTTCAGCAGGTCGCAGGAAGAATGGAAAAAGTTTCTTGCAACTTCGGCAAGAATGTACAAATATGGTTTTAAGGAAAGCGTATCTATCTTTGCACAGAAGCCGAATGCTACAGCCTGTGCCGAGATAAAAACGTGGAAAAAGGCAACGAACCGCCGTGTTATCCGTACAAGCGAAGCAATTGGTCTTGTATATTCGACTGATAACGTCAATGTTACAAGTATACGCTATGTGTTTGATATATCGAATACCGTCAAGGTAAATGAACAGTCGAAAACTCCGTACTTCTGGACGATTGATGATACCTGCGAAGAACGTGTGTACAACGAACTTAAGCAGGCATACGGCGTTACGGACGCAATCAACCTTGAAGAAGCAATCAAGAAAATTGTCCGTGAACGCATAGCATACTTGACAAAAGATGTACAAAGTAATATAATAAAATCAGTGGAGGGCTCGGCGGCGGAAGAACTTGACGAATTCGCTTTATTGGCGGTTTGCGAACGCTTCGCCAGTGAGAGTGCCACATACGCAATACTTCACCGTTGCGGTATCGAATATGACGCAGATTTCAGTGACATATACAATTTTGACACTGTAAACGCTATAACCGCTGTCGGAGATATTATCAATCAAACAAGCGAAGAAGTATTACGCAGTATCGAAAAAACAATGAAAGCCATTCTGAAGGAGGAATACTATGAACGCATACGAGAAACAGCCCGAAACGATAACGAAAGTGATAGACGGCGTGGAAATAACATACAAATTCGACAGGGAAACGGAAACATATCTTCCGTTCTCGGATACGAAGGAGGAGAAGATCGACATCGGCAAGTACGGCAGGATGAGGCTGAAATTTCTCAGAGAGCAGAAACCGATACCGATGACGTTCAACCAGCTGATGATAAACGGAGAGCTGGAGCAGCATCTGCTGACAGTGAACGAGCAGTGTATCAGCAGAGTGTCGGAATTCGTGGAGAAGAACAGGGAGAAGTACGGAGCGACGGACGCATTGCAGAACAGCAATCCGCTCGAATGGACGAGAATCTGCAATTCGCTGAGAATGATGGCAGAGGAACAGGTGCTCAGCGAGATAGTTTACGCATAACCGAACAAGAAACAGCAGTATCAAGCGAAAATGATACTGTTGTTTCTTTATCCGAAGAAAATGAGATTACCGAAACTCTTACAGGAGAAGAAATTCAGATTATCCTGCGTTATGACCGCTTTCTGAAACACAGCAAGTCGGAAATAGCAGGATTTTTTCTTTCTGACAGCAATGAAATTAATCGTGCCGAGTATCTGAAATCTGCTTACGATGAAGCCTATACCGAGATTATGGTAGGCGATCAGCGGTACGGTTATCATAACGATATACACGGACTCGAGCTATGGAAAGGTCCGAGTTATCTCAGTATGACGGCAAATATGCACATAAGTTGGGATTGTGCTGCAGACATAGTCAATGATATGATAAATTCGCACGAATACTTGTCAGCCGACGAGCTTGACAAGCAGGCTGACTATGTGGATATAGAGCCGCAGAAAGAAGAAAATGGGGAGCAGCTAACATTCTTCGATATGGACTTACCTGCCGTATCAGAAGGTTATGTACTTCCGGTAGAAAATATCAAGTCTGAACATTTTGACAATCTGTTAAGGCTCGGAAGTATCAAAAACCGTAACAGCAGACAGACAATAATTGCATACTTCAAGAAGCCCGGTCATAATGCACAGGAACGTGCGGATTTTCTAAGGTCACAATATCTTACACAATACCGCAATGAAGATATAAACGATACCGCTTTCGGTATAAAGAGCCTCGATAATAAGTTATCGGCGTACTTTTCCGAAAGCGGTGTTACATTAAAAGCGGGAGAAAGTGTATTTTCAGTTGGCGGAAAGTCGGAAAGCATATCCTGGACGGAAGCTACAGACAGAATACAGAAAATGCTTGATGAAGGCACTTACGCACCGCAGACTGTGATTGACGCATCAACAGAAATTGAAGCAAAACAGACAGCAAACAGAATATGGGAGTTATGGCGGGATCAGAATAAGGACAGTAATATCAGACTTGATATTGATGACAGCGATTTTACGCATACGTCCGAAACGATAGGGTATATAGCGGAAAGATTGCTGAATGACCGTAAATGGCTTAAAAAAACAGCCAACGCTTTTATGCGTTATGCCTATGAATGGCAAGCTGACCGCTCAGTACAGAGATTTAACGGTTATATGTACAACCCGGTTACCGTATCTGCAGAGCTATCTGACCTGCTGAAAGAAGAAATCAACTACACAGCACAGGAATATGTTCCGTTCCCGGCAACACCGTATGTAAATGCAGACCATATCGAGATGTATTTCAGAAAGTACGGACATATTGAAGGTGCAAAAGGCAAAATCAGAGAATATTTTACATCTCACATTGACACAAAGGCTCAGACCGCATATCTAAAAAGCATATACGAAAACAGCGGTTGTATGTCCGGAGAGTTTGACTTCAACGCAATATCCGCCAAAGGCGCAGTGTTCCGAATATCTGTTGACGGCATAAAATCTGACGAGAAGCACGTTTCGTGGGAAGAATGTGCAAAAACGGTATTTAAGTCAATAAAGAACGACAGATATACAAAGCCGTCGTTTGTAGCCGAAAAGACGGATGCGGAAAATAAGGTAGAGCAGGAGGAACCGGTCAAGTTAAAATCAATTGTAATCGACCTTACTCCACCAAAAGAAAGCAAAGAACCGCATACCGATTACACAGAATACGTCGGCAAAGAATTTGAATATGAAAACAGAAAATACAAGATTGACAGCATAAATGAAGGCACTGTATCAGCACAGGATATGACGATGCTTGAAACATACCGCTATCCTATATTCCGAGTGCTTGATACCGAAACTGTCCTCGGAATAATCAGAGAACAGCAACAGCTGACAGAAAAAGAAAAGACGCTTTCAGATTACACCTTATCATCGGACGATTATTCGGATCTCGGCGGTGAAAAATCACGCTTCAGACATAACGTTGAAGCAATCAAGACGCTTAAAGCCATTGAAAGCGAAAACAGAAACGCTACTCCCGATGAGCAGAAAGTGCTTGCAAAGTATGTCGGTTGGGGCGGTCTTTCATCTGCTTTCAATGAAAGCAATAATGCCTGGGCTGATGAGCATAAGGAAATCTCAGACCTGCTTACTCCCGATGAGTATGCAATGGCAAGAGAAAACACAATGACAGCGTTTTATACTTCCCCCGAAATAATCGGTGCGGTCTATGACGGACTTAAAAGTATCGGTTTTGACGGCGGAAATATACTGGACCCTTCAGCAGGCACAGGTAACTTTTTCGGAGCTATGCCTGTAGAAATGCGAGAAAAGTCAAAGCTGTACGGTGTAGAGCTTGACAGCGTATCTGCAAGAATAGCAAAACAGCTGTATCAGTCGGCAAATATTACCGAAGGAGCATATGAAAAGCGTGTATTGAATGATAATTTCTACGATGCCGCTATTTCAAATGTGCCTTTCGGACAGTTCAAGGTACACGATAAGCGATACGACAGCCTTAATCTGAACATACACGACTATTTCTTTGCAAAATCGCTTGACAAGGTAAGACCGGGCGGAATTATCGCCTTTATCACAACAAGCGGTACGCTTGATAAGTCAAACAGCAAATTCAGAAAGTATATGGCGGAACGTGCCGAGCTTCTCGGTGCAGTCAGACTGCCAAACACAGCATTCAAAGCCGTAGCCGGCACAGAAGTTACATCGGATATTATCTTTCTGCAGAAAAGGGATAAGATACAGTCGGTAAACAGTGAAAACTGCGAATGGCTTGACTTAGGCACAGATGACAACGGCATACCGATGAACAGCTACTTTGTGAATCATCCCGATATGATAATCGGTGAAATGAAACAAGGCATAGAGTACAGTATGTACGGTGACGCAACAGCAACAGCCTGTGTTGCTCCCGAAGGGTACGACATCGTGTCGCACCTGCATAACGCAGTTACAAGAATAGACGGCGAATATCACCCGTATACTCCTCAGCAGGATGAAATCAAGTACGGAGAGCTGAAAAAAGAAACAATTCCGGCTGATGAAAGTGTGGATAACTACACGTATACGCTGTATAACGGTAACGTGTATTACCGTGAAAACAGCATAATGACAAAGGTCGATAAAGGCGCAGACAGAATAGCTGCAATGATTGACCTTAAAACAATTACAAGAAGTCTGCTTCAGCAACAGTTACTCGGCTATGAACAGTCGGATATTGATAATACACGCAAGGAACTGAACGAGCATTATGACGCTTTCGTAAAGAAATACGGCTATGTGAACAGCAAGGCAAACGAAACGGCATTCAGTGCAGACAGCTCATACTATCTGTTACGCTCGCTCGAAAAGTTTGATAAGACAGATAACACATACAACGGTAAGGCTGATATATTTATTAAGAATACCGTAAGACCTGTAAAGACGGTAGTCAGTGTGTCAACAGCCGTTGAAAGTATCGGCGTTTCTCTTTGTGAGAAAGGCTGTATTGACATTCCGTATATGGCAAGCCTTTGCGGACTTTCGGAAGAACAGACGATAAAGGATTGTATAGATGCAGGTGCTATATATAAAGTACCTCCGTTCCCACCTCGCCCGGATAAGACTGATATATACGTTACCGCCGATGAATATCTCAGCGGTAATATCCGTGACAAGCTGGCATTCGCAAGGACTGCCGCACTCACAAACAATGAGTACGAACACAACGTTGAAGCCCTTGAAAAGGTAATGCCGGCACCACTTACAGCGTCTGATATAGATATACGAATCGGTGTAACCTGGCTTGATCCGGAATACTATAATAATTTCATCCGTGATACGTTTGACGCTTACGGAAGCTGGAGAACGAAAATCAAGACATACTATTCTCCGGTAACCGGTGAATTCAACGTATCAAATAAAAGCTCTGAGCCGTCCAATGTCAAAGTTAACAACGAATTCGGCACAAGCCGAATGAACGCATTGCAGATATTCGAACATACGTTAAATCAGCGTACTGTCAAGGTTTATGACAGAGTTGTTGATGTTGACGGCAAAGTGAAATCTGTGCTTAATTCAAAGGAAACCGAAAAGGCACAAGAAAAGCAGGAGCTTATTAAGGAAGCATTTGCAAACTGGATATACAGAGATCCGGAAAGAAGGCAGAATATAGTTGAGAAGTATAACGAGCTGTTCAATTCAACAAGACCTCGAACCTATGACGGCAGTCACCTTGTGCTACACGGAGCAAGCGAAAAGTACAAGCTGTTTGATCATCAGCGTAATGCTCTTGCAAGAACACTGTACGGCGGAAATACGTTACTTGCACACGTTGTCGGAGCTGGCAAGACCTTTGAAATGGTTGCGTCTGCAATGGAAAGCAAATATATCGGCGTATGCCATAAGTCGCTTATTTGCGTACCAAATCACATAGTCGGACAGATAGCAAGCGACTTTATGGAGCTTTATCCCGGTGCGAATATCCTTGTAGCAACCGAAAAGGATTTTGAGATGAAAAACCGCAAGCTGTTATGCTCTAAAATCGCCACAGGCGATTACGATGCGGTTATCATCGGACACTCACAGCTGCTTAAAATTCCGTTATCGTATGAACGTCGAAAACAATATATCAGAGAAGATATACGTCAGATTGAGAATGCTCTGCAGGATATGAACGAACGTTATCTTGACGATGGGCAGAGATACAGTGTAAAACAGCTTGAAAAGACAAAGAAAAACTACGAAGCCCGTCTTGAGAAGCTGACTGATAACGAAGTTGACGATGTAGTCACGTTTGAAGAACTCGGTGTAGATCGAATCTACATCGATGAAGCCCATATGTTCAAAAATCTGTATATGCCGACAAAGATGAGCAATGTTGCCGGAATACAGATGACGGAAGCAAAAAAATCATCAGACCTTTACTACAAGAGTAAATATCTTGATGAGATAACAGGCGGCAAAGGTGTGGTTTTTGCAACAGGCACTCCGGTATCGAACAGTATGACAGAGTTATACACGATGATGAGGTACTTGCAGGCAGGTACACTTCAGCGGCTCGGATTACAGCATTTTGACGCATGGGCGGCAAATTACGCTGATATTACTAATACAATGGAGCTTGCACCGGAAGGAAACGCATACAGAATGCGTACAAGATTTGCAAGATTTCATAATCTCCCGGAGCTGATGACGATATTCAAGGAATGTGCGGATATAAAGACCGCCGATGACCTTGAACTGAACGTTCCGGAAGCTGTGTTTGAAAATATCGCCGCCGAGCCTTCAAATACGCAGAAAGAGCTGATGAAAGGTCTTTCAGAAAGAGCAACAAAAATACACGACAAACTTGTTGATCCAACCGTGGACAATATGCTTAAAGTAACTTCGGACGGCAGAAAGATAGGTCTTGATCAGCGACTTATGAATCCTTTATTGCCAGACGAGGATAATTCAAAAGTAAATCTCTGTGTTGACAAAGTTTATGATATATGGCAGAACACCGCAAAGGACAGACTGACGCAATTGATTTTCTGCGACTTCTCAACTCCGAAGAATGACGGCAGTTTCAATCTTTACGATGATGTCCGTGACAAGCTGATAGCAAAGGGCGTTCCCGAAAACGAAATCGCCTACATACACGATTACAATACCGATGTGAAAAAACAGACGCTTTTTGCAAAGGTACGCAAAGGCGATGTGCGTGTGCTTCTCGGTTCAACTGCAAAATGCGGTGCAGGTACTAATGTGCAGGACAAACTGATAGCATTACATCATCTTGATTGCCCGTGGCGTCCTGCCGACCTTGAACAGCGAGAAGGACGAATAATAAGACAAGGCAATCAGAATGACAAGGTTTATATTTACCGTTACGTCACGAAAGATACGTTTGACGCTTATCTCTATCAGATAATCGAGAACAAGCAGAAAGGTATATCGCAGATTATGACCAGCAAGACACCGGTCAGAAACTGTGAAGATGTTGACGAAGCTGTTCTGAATTACAGTGAGGTCAAGGCACTTTGCACAGGTAATCCGCTTATTAAAGAGCGTATGGAGCTTGATATTGATATATCAAAGCTGAAACGCTTGCAGTCGGCTTATTTATCAGAAAAATACAGCCTTGAGGATAAACTGCTGAAGATATATCCACAGCGTAAAGCCGACGCAGAAAAGTATATTGCTAACACTGCTATTGACGCAGAAAGCTATAAGCAATACAGCGAGGAATTCACGGAAATGACAATAAACGGAGTGACCTTTACCGACAAGAAGGAAGCCGCAAACGCATTGTTACACACAATACGGACCGTCGGCTCCACAGACTTGCCGAAGATAGGTACATATAAAGGTTATGATATGAAAGTGTCGTTCGACGGTGCTTATGGCGTTTATTATGTCACTATGGTAGGAAAAGCACGTTATACCTGGCAGGTCGGACAGGACCCGCTTGGAAACCTTACCCGAATGGAGAACACGCTGAAATCAATTGGCAATGTTCACGAAAAAGCAATACACGACCTTGATGTAATTAACCGTGACATTGCAACTGCGAATGAATTTGTGCATACTCCGTGGGCAAGAGAAAAGGAACTTTCCGAAAAATCCGCAAGGCTCAGAGAGGTTGATAGGCTGATAGCCGAAGCTGAAAAGAACGGTCAGCCAAATAATGAGCAGAGCGTTGACAGCGAGGAAGAACAGGAAATGTAAAACAGAGAGGGTGCGACATCGTGTCGCACCCTTACAATTTTTGAATTGTGGCAACCGGTAAAAAGAGGAGGATAAAATGAAACTGAATATCAGAAAAGAGGCTTTACAAAGAAAAAAAATAATGAAGTCAATTATAAGCAGTATCGGTTGGATTTTAAATAAAGCACTTGATATATATTTATCAATAATGGGAATCGGAGCTACAATGTGTCTATTCTCACCTGAGTATATGAGAACGCTGTATGAATGTGATTATAGAATCAAACAGGTCATCGGAAGTGTTCTGTCTGTATCATTGGTATTTTCATTAGTGTTATTTATATTGAAGTCGTTTAATTTGATTTACAGATTATAGAATAATGAGCTTACCTAAAAGCCCTGTAATTAGTATCAGCGAAATTATAGCAAAAACAATTTGTGTTTTTGTGTTACATAAATTGCTTATTTGGCTTAATGAAGATTGCTTAATGAGCAAATTAAAATTGTTACAACAGTTATCTACGAATGATGCGATAAGTAATAAAAACAAAATTATACTACCAAGTAACTGGCTAATAGCAACAGTTAACATTTGCAATACGTTCGATATATCAAAATCGGTTGATGATATGTTGCCGTGTAAAAAGTTAATAACTGAATCGAATAAGTTTACTGTATAATCCCATTGAACTCCAATTGGAAACCAATAGAAGAATGACCATAAAGCTAAAAAAAATATCGTTGATATTAAAAAAATATTATCTTTTTTGCATTTTATATATTTAAACTTTGCCACAAATAACGGCGGAAAAAGCGAAAGAATCAGAAAGAATGCAAAAACACGTAACAAACACCAACAAATTCCTATCGTAAAGCAAAATAATATAAATATGCCGATAGAATCGCATTGCTTGTCTTGATTTGTTTGAACATAATTGATATTTGTAACATTATTGCTACCAATATTGATTGTGTTATTAGAGTTAATATTTGTTGAACTATCAACATTGATATTGAGAGTTGGATTAAGGCTATTAGCTTCTCTTTTTTGCGGTTCATTTGTTTTATTTGCGTTTTTTACTGCCAGAAATGAAATAACTATAGAAAAAGCTGAAGCGATAACCGATAATATAATATTGATTATATTTAATAAATCCACTTTTAATCACCTCAAATATAATATTACCATAAAACGAAAGGAATTTCAATATGCTTGGAGAAACAATCAAAAAAATGCGTTTAGAGCAAGGCTTGTCTTGCTATGAACTTGCAAAACGTTCCGGACACCCGGTTTCATCTGTTTATGGAATAGAAAACGGGGATAATAAAAACCCCCGATTTGAAATACTATGTGACATAGCAGATGTGTTAAATGTATCTATAGAAGATTTCAAGAAATCGTTCAAAAAATAAAAAGTCAGGTGCAGGTGCGACACGATGTCGCACCTATATGAGAGTAAGAGTATCTTATGACAGTGCAACTCTGCCGACTCTCACCGAAAAACAAAACGAATAACAAAACGGAGGTTATAATGGATTACAATAAAATGATAAATATAAAACGTGAAACAAATGTAAATGACAATGCGTTTGCAATGCCGCCTAACAAAAAAATCACTGATACAGATGACGGTGGCGGATCATTTTACGGCAACGATATAGGCGTGGAAATTGAAGATGATTACAGTTATATGATTGAGAACGAAAACGAAGATACGGTAAAAAGCGTCAAGTTATCAAAAGAGCTGCTGTCATATTTCCTCAACGAGATTAAAAATATAGCGGTATCACTGCTTGAGCCATATCACACACATACATTTACCGTAAGTGTAACCGATGATTTTAAGGAAAGCATCAATAGAATGGGCGTGATTGAGCCGTTACTTATAGCACAGTCCGCAAATTATGGTAAGTATGAGGTTATATCCGGACACAGAAGGCTTGAAGCCGCAAAAGCGGTCGGTCTTGAAAAACTTCCCTGCAGAATCGCAAGAGAAGATACTCCCCGTGAAATTCTTGATGAGATTATGGTTATAACAAATCTTCAAAGAAGGAACACATTCACAAAAATGGAACTTGCACGGTCACTCAGATTGCTGAATGACAGCCGGAAGAAACAAGGATACAGAACAGATATTATGAGTAGCTCCGGAACATCAACTAAAACAGAACTTGCCGAAGAATTCGGAATATCGGTTAAGAAGTTATATATGTTAATCAGCTTTACTCAGCTGATTAATTACTTTGCTAAGAAGGTTGACGATAATACGTTACCCGATAAGGTTGCATACTGTTTAGCATTTTTATCAGAGTATGAACAACATATCGTAGAGGAATATCTCACCAGCAATCCGAATTATGTTCTGACAGCCGATAAAGCGGAACGCTTGAAAGACAAAAAGGATAAGGATAAAAATCTTGATAAACGGACAATCGACGCTATTCTTTCAGCCGTCCGACAGAGAAAAACGATTGAAACAACTACAGTAAAACTTAATACAAGTACATTTGAAAAATACGGACTAAAAGGAAAAACCGCAAACGAAATTTCGGATATACTCGAAAAAGCGTTGCAAAACTATTTCGAGAACGAGCAGGAAATTGAATGATAGGTGCGACATCGTGACGCACCTGTTAATCAAGTGAGCTTTCAAGGGTGCGACATCGTGACGCACCTATGACAATAACAGCGGATTTTTCTTTTCTGATGGCTTTTTGCTTGAACATAGCCAAATGCAAAGGCGTATGAAAACAACTGGTTTACGAAACACCCATTGCAAAGCAATGGCAGGAATAGACGGGTGTCCCCGTCGCTGATACGGCTCTTTGCTATCGCAAAAATCAAGGGTGTAAACAGCATTTAAAGGGTGTAAAAATGGGTGTACTTAGTTTCACAGTGAAACTAAGTTTGTAAACACGCATTACAATCACGAAAATCAAGATTTTTTCAGTTTGCTTAAATCAAATTTCAGCATAGTGAAAATAAGCAAAAAAGGAGTGTGGAAAATTTGAATAATAAAAAAACAACAAAAATTTCGATTTACATTTCCGAAAAAGCATATGAGGATTTAAAAAAATTATCCGTTAAGAAAAGAACTTCTATGGCAAATTTAGTCCGTAATTTTGTAACAAAAGGACTTAATGTAGAAAATCACGATGAAAACGAAGAAGAAATTCGCCGTATGATACACGATGAATTGACCGATGTATTCAAAAAAGAAGTTGAACGGCTGATTAAGCTGCAAGTCAAATCAACAAAGGCAAGTGCAATCACGATGTATACAGGATTACAGATTATGTCGGAGTCTTTTGCGGATGATGTCAGCTTTGCCCGTGTTGTAGCCTCTGCAAGCAAACAAGCCGGTGCATATATGAAAATGAAAGAGAAAACCGATGATGAGTATATGCAGGATACTAATGAGATCTTAAACGGAATGAAGAAGGTAGTCAGAGCGGGTGAAGAATAATGTCATCGGCACTCATATATAAGATGCGATTGAAGGCACCCAATATGCCGGGTACGGCAAGCCACAATTCCAATTACGTCAAGTATATTGCGGAGCGTGAACACGTTATGAAACTTTCGCCGGAAAGTGAAAGCGGACTGTTCGGCAGGATAGACGGTACAAATAATGATGAGCTGGACGTCACCGATACACAAAACTATGTTTACGGTATCTCGAAAGCAGGAGTTACAGTGTACAACGCATACATATCATTCCGACCGGAGATCGCTAAAAGGCTTGAACTTGACAGCCTTGAGAAGTGGCAGAACTACATTAAGTTTCACATTGAAACACTGATGAGAGGGTACGATATACCTAAAGACAGATTTGAATATATTGCGGCTGTTCACGACAAGAAGGGACAGCCGCATATTCATATTTCGTTCTGGGATAAAGACCCGCCTCTAACAGTACAATTTGTAAAAAAGGAGGTATCGGATAATGTAAGAAAAAAACTGATACACGATACATTCACAAATGAGCTGTCGTATTATTACGGCATAAGCAACGAAGCAATGTCGGACGCAAAAGAGCTTGTCGGGAAGCTGATGATTGATTTCGAACGTGACATTTCCGGTATTTATTCCAATCGTTTCTCCGGAGTTGATATATCCGAAGAATTGATACAGTGGTACACCAATGTATTGAACAACCTGCCGGGGCGAGGAAGAATAGCCTATGCATATCTTCCGAAAGAAACTAAGGATATGGTTATCGGCATGATAAAAGAAATGATTATGCTACCAAAGATGAAATCTATCATCAATGACTATTATTCGGGTGCAAGATCGGCGGCAGAAATGTTCGACAGTAAAGAAACCGATAATGGTAAATCCGAAATTGACAGGAAAATGCGGAAAGCCGCAGGCGATTTGTATAACAGGCTCGGCAACATTATTCTGAAATCAATGCTCAGAACTCTGAAAGAGAACAATGAGCAGAGAAAAAAGGATAATGCCGAGATAAACACTCAGATGACCGTTGACAGTGTGATATATGCTTTGAACGCAATGAGCAGATTGTTCAGAACACAAGGCTCTGCCGGAACAGTAAACACTGCTCACGCTCTGATCGGTGAGTTGTCAAAGCAGGCTAAGAAAGATATTGCAAGACAGAAGCAAGATAAAGGATATGAGGTGTAAATTAGAGTGTTAAGTGTGACACTTTTCTACAAATGAAAGATAATAATTGCTGAATTTGTTGCATTTATCTTTAGATTGTGATAAAATATTTATACGGTAATCGGCACATTAAGAAAGAGGTACTATATATGAAATTGAAGCTGAATAACATTGCTATGATTAAAGAAGCTGAAATTAAAATAGATGGTTTAACGGTATTGGCTGGTAAAAACGGAACAGGAAAAAGTACAATAAGTAAAACGTTATTCACAATATTTAACAGCTTTTCCCATTATGAAGATGAAATTAAAAAAGCTCGTTTGAAACAGTTCGCTAATGAAATACAAAAGAAAGCTTATTCTCTTAATTTTCCCGTTGAATTATTAGATTATACATCAATTGCTCGCTCTATTATAGCGAATCCTCAAAAATACACCAATGACGAAAACTTAAATCATCTCATCAAACAATTTACAGATTATAATTTCGATTCCGTTGATGAAGATGGACACCCGATTTATTCAAGTGTTGAGATTCAAATTGACCCGGAATTTACAAAAGCTGTCAAAGAAGCGTTTGAAATATACAACAAAATGTCAGATGAAAATGTTTATAGCTTTTTGTTGAATAGACGTATTTCAAGTGAATTCAGATCTCAAGTGAATAATGTAAATAGTGATGAAAAAGGCGCTATTGAACTGACGATAAAAGAGAAGACCGTTTCAATTGAAATAACCAATAATATTGTATCATCTATTAAAGATTACTTTTCGTTAAATACGGAGGCACTTTATTTAGATAATCCGTTTGTACTTGATGATATAAACATTTTGCCAAGAAGGACAATAAGATACAATTACAGTGCAAACCATCAGGTGCATTTAAGTTCTATGCTTTTAAAGGTAAATGTTGAATCTGAAGTGGAAAATGCTGTGAGAGAGCTTGCTATTACAGATAAAATTAATAGAGTTTTAAATAAAATAAACATAGTGTGCAGTGGTGAATTAACTACTTCAAATGCCAGTATATTGTATAAATCTCCAAAAAACAATACTGTGTTTCGTTTAGCGAATGTTTCAGCAGGATTAAAAACTTTTATCATCATAAAAACCTTGCTTCTTAACGGTACACTCGAAGAAAATGGCACGTTGATTTTAGATGAGCCGGAGATACACCTTCATCCTGAATGGCAAATTATTTTTGCGGAAATTATAGTGCTATTGCAAAAAGAATTTAATATGCACATTCTTATCAATACCCATAGTCCGTATTTTGTAGAAGCGATTGAAGTGTTTGTTGAAAAATACGGAATCAAAGATAAAACTAATTTCTATCTTTCAGAGTTAAATAATAATGAATCCGTGTTTAAAAATGTAACAAAAGAAACCGAGAAGATATATAAACAATTGGCTGCTCCTTTCCAAACACTTGAAAATTTGAGGTGGAGTGAAGATGATTGATATTTTTGATAAAATCGAATATTTCAATGATACTAAGGAAACTTTCAGAGAAATGTCTTATGATGGTACAGATAATGTTAGTATGATTGATTGCAACCAAATTGGCTATAATTTTGATAAAGTGAAAACTCACTATGCCAACTCATTAGGACTTACCGAAGAAGTAGCAAAATCTATAGACACCTTATATTATTCAAGAAAGATAAATAAATACATTTTTGTTGAGTTTAAAAATGGTCTAATGAAAAACGCAAAGGCTGATGTAATACACAAATTAAAAGATAGCCTTCTTATTTTTTGTGATATTTTTAATGCGAACATTTCATTTACTCGCAAAAATGCATTGTTTATCCTTGTATACAATGAAGAAAAAAACAAGAAAAAAAATAATACAACAAACGGTGACGAATACGGCAAAGATGAAATGAAGGACCATATTTATGGCTTAGCCAAAGAACATGAAATACGTTTCGGTCTTGAAAGATATAGAGGCTTGTATTTTTGTGATGTGTTTACTTATGGTAAAGCCGAATTTAACAACGTACTAAATGATATTCTTGATTAAATCAAATATAATGAAACGATCGAATTTCCGATCGTTTTTTTTACTGCTTATTAGGTGTGACACAGTGTCGCACTTAAAATAAAGGAGGTACAAATTACAAATGAACGAATTAAAGGCACAGCTTATCAAGAATATGCAGGCAGAACTTGACGAGCTGAAGGAGGACTTGCTGAATATCTCACCACAGGAAATACTCAGCAGAGCATACGAATATGCGACGAAAACAGAAATAATCTATGCAGCACACGATGCCGAACTTGATGATTATCAAATGGAAGCACTGCTAAAACACCCATCACCGTTAAATGATGTATACAGCAAGTATCTGAAGCACGATGAAACGGCGTTATCAGACGAGCTTGCAAACTGCCTTGCGGAAGAAGCAAATGTAGAACTGCACCACAATGAAAATACCAAGGAAAAGCGTCACGAAGAATACAGCGACGCTTTTTTTATTGATAACGGACTAAAGCGTATTGTGTGGATTTATTACAATCCCGACAGTAACGCCGGAGGACAATACGTTACTAACATCATCAGCTTTGATAAGCTGGCGAAAATTTCTTCTATAAGCCGTAATGCCGATGATTATTTTAACACGCAGATAAGCTCACTGTGTACACAGTATCTTTCAGATGTTGGTACGGATGCTTATAAGGCGGCTGAACGAATGTTTTACGATAACCCCGATTTCGTCAATGCAACACATACAACAATGCAGGCTCTTACAAAAATCGCACTGATAGATGAATGGGAAAACGAATTACACAATGATCTTCCCTCTTTTATCAAATCTGCGTTTGCGTGGGATGAGCTTATAGGATATGGCAGTATAGATGATGAAATTCAGTACGAAGAAACACCAGTAAAAGTTGTCCGTGACTTCTTCTTGAAAGAAAAAGGTACTATGTATTCATACGAGGGCGAATACACCGATTGCATTTGGAACCTTGAGGAACGTGACGGAAAGCCGGTAATAAACATAGCTGTAAAACGTGAAAATGAAAGCAAACCGTTATTTTCATTCGACAAAACATTTGAATGGAATGATATTACAAATGTGGTTATCGCCCGAATTCAACAGGAAAAAATATACAACAAGCTCGTAGAACACTGTTATAAATTCAGCAAATACCATACAGACGATTACAGAGTATATGATCCCGAAGAAGGCAGAACAGTAATCAGAGGTAGTGCCGAGCAGATAAAAAAATGTTTCGGCAAACTTTTAAATAAGCAGGAAGTCAAAATGCTTATTGAAACCGAAATCGTTCCTGCACTTGCAAAAGCCGATGAGCAGTTTGAAGTTGATTGTGAAAACGATGATATGGAAATATAAGTGCGACATCGTGACGCACCTATAAATAAATCAAATACCAAAGGAGGACAGAAAAATGTCAGAAGAAACAAAGAAGCCTGCTGAGGAGCAGACAAAGAAAGCTGAATATATCAGCGAGAAAGCAATGGCGGAGATACTCAAAGGTATCCGTCAGAGATTACCGGTGAAGGAATACGCAAACAAGAAGTTTTCGCCCGAACAGATGAAGCAGATAAGGCTCGGTATGAAAAGCGGTATATCATACCAGCTCTATGCTGCACCGTATATCTCTCCTTCAGCTATGAAACAGTGGCGTAAGATGCTTGAGAAAGGTGTTGGTGATAAAGACATCATCGACTATCTTGCACAGGACGGACGTTCCTATGACGCTGAACAGATAAAGCAGATCCGTATGGGAATGAAGGATAAACTTGACGTAAAGCTGTTTGCAAATCCCGATTATTCTGCCGAGCAGATGAAGCAGATAAGGCTCGGTGTCAAGAACGGTATTGATTACGAAGTCTATGCAAACGGGAATTTCTCGGCGGAACAGATGCAGAAAATCAGACTTGAGATGCTGATTGCAAAGATAATCGACTATATCAAGGAAAAGTTTACTCAGCTGTATCAGTCGATGAAGGCATACGCAAATCTGTATATGACAAAGCTCCCTGTCGAGCCGGAAGAAGATATGTCTCCCGAAGATGTAAAGGATGCACAGCTCTTTACCCTTATGAAACGTGCGTATGACAAGATGAACGATAACTATGAGGATTTCGAAGAGATGAGCTTCGACGAAAAGGTTGACAGCATAATGAAAGAATTTGAGCGTGTCAACGAAAACGAAAGAACGCATACTGTTGCAAAGAGCAATGAACTTATCCCGGAAGGTACAGAAAAACTTGAAGAAAGATGTTTCTCGGACCGTAAGAATATATCCGATGTAGTAATCCCCGGAAGTATCCGTGAAATACCGTATATGGCTTTCGCAAGCTCATCAGTGAAAACCGCTGTAATCGAGCCGGGCGTTGAAAGCATCAGCTCCTGTGCTTTTGCGGCTACTGACCTTGAGAGTATATCAATTCCCGATACGGTTAAGCATATCGGTGAACAGGCGTTTGCTATGACTGATATAACCTCGATAGAAATCCCTGCAAGCGTAAAGGCTATCGGTTATCTTGCTTTCAACGGTTGCAGAAATCTGAAAGAAGTTACTATGTCAAAGGGTACGATATTTGATAAGGACACTTTCCCGGAAGGCGTCAACATCAGATACAGAGAAAACGAGCAGGAACAGAGTGAACCCGAAGAAGAGGAAGGTTTTGAACCGGAGATTTAACGCAAAGGGCGTTAAACATATATCATACAGGTGCGACAGAAGCGTTCTGTGCGACAGGAGCGTCCGGTGCGACACGGTGTCGCACCTGTAAATGCAGAAAGGAATGAAAACAATGTTAAACGTAAAAGTAACAAGACTGCAACCTGTGGTATCACAGAATGCAAACAAGCTCAGAGCCATAGCCGACATCGAAATCGGCAACGGACTTATGATCTATGGACTGCTGTATAAGCTGAACAAGGATAACGAATTCTATGTACAGATGCCACAGCATATGGGTCGTGACGGCGATTATCATTCAACCGTCGAGCCGCTGTCTAAAGAATTTGCGGCAAGGATAAAGTCTGAGATTGAAAAAGCCAATATCGAGGGTAAGAATTACACGCCCACAAGCGAGGAAAGTGAGCCGCTCAGATTTACTTTCAATATGAGAAACGGTGCAAACGGTAGCGTATACGGAAATATGCGTGTCAATGATGATCTGCTTGTACATAACATAAGTGTTAAGGACAGGCTGGATGCAGAAACCGGCAAGGTCGTGAAGTTTATTTCTCTGCCGTCAAAGCAGGCTGACAACGGTCAGTGGTGGAGCGTTGTAAGACCATCAAACGATACGGTTAAGGAAGCTATAAATCATTTTGGTATTTCTGCGATAGGCAAAATTGCCGTTGAAACCGTAGGAAATATCAAGTATAAAGACTTGAAGGAAAAAGCACCGGAGCTTTCTTTTTACCGCCATCAGAACGTGAATTACGGCAAGGCTGTCGGAGAAGAATTGTCAAAGGCAGGTATTATGTGGAGCGGTAAGGTCGAAAAGACCGGTATGGTCATCACAATATCCGCAGACGAGAACGATTCCTATTCGAAGATAATAACTGAAATGCGTGAGCGTAACAAGGCTCAGACAGCAGAGCAGGCACAGACAGCGGGAAAGGTTGACGAAAGTGCATTTTTTGATATGAATGCACCTGAGCCTTTCTGAAACAAATAATATGTAATTTACCGGGATTGTGAAAGCAGTCCCGGCTTTTACATTACAGGAGGCAAAATGAAAAAATTATTTAAAATCATTGCAACTCTTGTCGGATGTGTGATTGCACCTGTTGTATCTGTATTTTTATCATACAGTCTTGATGTTATGCTGACAACACAGGAGCTGAAACTGTTTGACTTCAACACCTGTCTTGAAGGTCTGAAAGTCAATCAGAAACAACAGCAGCTCTTTATGATATTTACAGCACTGCTTATAGGTCTGATTATCTTTGTTGTGTTTGTTGTGATGAACAACAAGTATAAGGCTGATACAATAACGGTCACACCGAAAATCAAGATACCCGTTCCTGCAGGCGAAGGTCAGAACGGCTCGGCACGGTTTATGAACGACAGCGAAAAGCATAGCGTTTTCGCTACATACAAGCTGAAACAGTCAAGTGATTTATGCCGTGTACTGAACAGAAACGGCGAAGATTATTACAATGCTGTTTCAAAAAAAGGTAAATATCTGCCCTTTATTCCGATACCGCTTGATAAGATTAACAAAAATGAGTTTCCTGCCAAAGGCGGACTTGTTGTTGGAATGAAAAAGCACGGCACTTACGAGGAAATCTCATACATAGCGAAAGACTATCACTCGTTGATATTCGGGGCAACAGGCTCCGGTAAGACAAGAACACTTGTTTTACAGTCAATTATCTTCACTGCAATGGCTGGCGAAGGCATTGTAGTAAATGATCCGAAAGGTGAAATCTACTACTATACTCATCGTGTTCTTGAGTCACTCGGCTATGAAGTAATTGTAATGGACCTGCAGAATCCCGAAAAATCGTGCGGCAAGAACTTACTGCAACCGATAATCGACGCTGTAAACGAGAAAAAGACCGATAAGGCACAGAGAGCAACGTGGGACTTGATTGAAATGCTTGTACCGAAGTCGGACAAAGGCGAGCCGATTTGGACAAACGGTGAAAAGGCTATCATCGGTGCCTGTGTGCTTGCTGTAGTATGTGACAACACGGATAAGCCGAAATATCAGAATCTCACGAATGTGTATTACTTCCTTGCAAATATGGTTAAACCCGGTGCAGATAATAAGACACCGCTTGAAGGCTATATCGCAAAACTGGACGATACACACCCGGCAAAGTCTTTGCTGGGCATTACTGATGTTGCACCGAGCCGAACAAGGTCGAGCTTCTACACATCGGCACTGACAACATTAAGATTGTTTGCGACAAACGATATTGCCAGTGTAACCGGCACGTCAGATTTTGATTTTACTACGATTGCTCAGAAGAAACAGGCAATATTCTACATCCTGCCCGACCAAAAGACAAGCTATTATCCTATAGTTACCTTGCTTGTCAATCAGCAGTATGAACTGCTTGTAGACTATGCAAAGGACCACGGTAACAGATTGCCGATAAGGGTAAACTTCTTCCTGGACGAGTTTGGTAACTTCACGCCGATAAGCGATATACAGGCAAAACTCACTGTCGCAAGAGGTTACGGAATACGTTTCAATCTGTTCATACAGGATATGGCACAGCTTGAAGATAAGTATGACAAGAATGTTGCAAATATCATAATGGGTAACTGTACCGTATGGGTATATCTTGCAGCGGCGGGCAAGGAAACAAACGAACTTATAAGCAGTAAGCTCGGTAAGTACACAACACTAAAATACAGCTCATCGGGAAATAAAGCAAGATACTCAAATCCCTCATCGGGATTTTCTTCACAGCTTGAGGGACGAGAACTTCTTACGGCAGATGAACTTGCAAGATTTGCACGTCCATATCAGCTTGTAATGGTACTTGGTGAATATCCGGCTGTAATGGTGTCATACGACCTGCACAAGTGGCAGTTTAACCGCTTTATGGGACTCGGAAACGAGAGCCATAACAAGCAGTACATTCAGATTGTCACTGACAGCAGACAGGATAAGCGTAATACAAACGCTAAAATCCCGTTATGGGAGGTCTGGAAAGAGCAGACACCGCAAGCACCGCAGGAAACCGAGTACAATTACTTGTTAAGGCGTAAAGAAGCAAAAGAAAACAATGAGAAATCCGAAACCTATGATATTACCAAAAACGCATTCTATATTGCGGAAGATGAGGTAATTGATAAGGGAGAGGACTTATTCCGGAGGAAAGAATAATGAACAAGTTAAAGAAAATCAGAAACCGCATTTATAACGCCATATCATCGTTTATGGCATTGACATTTCTTACAATGTCGGTATTTGCAGAGGGTAACATTGCAAACAGCGTAATTGCGACAGGCACAAAAAAGCTGATAGCAGATGTCAGCTCCTGGCTTACAAGCATAGCGATAACTGTTACCGCTGTTGTATGCGTATATCTGTTTGTCCGACGTGCAATGTCGGATGAGCAGGACAAGAAGCAGTGGGATAACAGATTAAAGATAACCGCTGTTTCGGGTATCGGTGCAATAACTGCAACTGCACTGATAGGTGTAATCGCAAGCTATTTCGGAGGCTGATTTCAATGCTACACAAAATACGGTCAAGGGCATATTTGACCGGCAATGACAGCGTATTAGCTGTTGCTGATGTAAATATTGATGATGCGGTAATAATCCGTGACTGCCGGCTTTTAAAAAGTGCGGACGGCAACATCGAAGCACAGTTACCGCAAATCAAAAACAAAGACGGAACATACACACAGACAGTACAGCTGATTAATTATCAGTCTGTACTGATGAAATCGCTGAAAGCAAGCATTTTCGAAGCGTATACAAATGCTCTCAAAGGGAATCCGCCTGTATCAAAAGAAAAAACTTTTGAAATGGAAAAAGAGCAGTTTGAACTGCAAAGGCAGGGCGTTAAAGCAGAAATACGGCGGATTAACTTGCCGGATTGCCCTGCACTTAAAGCGATAGCCGATATAACAATTGACAACTGGCTTGTTGTCAGAAATATACGGCTTGTTGCCGAAAAGGACGGAAAAATAAAGCCGGTAATGCCGCAGAAATCATTGCCGGACGGCACACGATGTGATCGGGTGGCGATAAAAGATGATACGTTGCTTGAAAAAATACGGACAGCAACAACTCAACTATATATGCGGCACGATGTGCCACAGCAATCGGCAATAGCAAAAGCGGACGATATGTATATGTTCCCGTAAATGTGAGGTGATAAATTAATGGCGGCTATATTAGTTATTCTGTTTTCCGTCATACTGAGCAGTATGACACCGCTTGTTTTTGAAGCGAGCGACCAACTGATACCGATAGTCTTTGAAGTTGACAAGACGCTCGGACAGTATCTCTCAACAGCGTCATCAACGATATATAATATAGGCATTTCACTGATGATACTGAAATTTCTTAAAAAGGGCTTTGAAATATACGTTATGGGAACAGACGGAGATCCGGATATGGACCCGTTACAGCTTGTGACGAATTTCATAAAAGCAATGGTTGTCGCTATAGGTTTCAGACCTATTTATGATATTTTCGTGCGGATACTTAAAGAAACAGTAAACGCAATAACGACAAGTATGAACATCTACAAGGAAGTAACCGATTTTACCGGCATAGGAATAATCAACGGCGTATTCTTCCTCATAGCACTTGTAATATTTATGATACTGTTCTGTAAGGCTTTCGGGCTTGGTATCAATATGATGATATTGAATATCGGAATGCCGCTTGCCTGTACCGGACTACTCGATAATGACAAAGGAATGTTCAAAAATTATTTTATGACCTATGTAAAGACATTTCTGACCGTACTTATACAAGTAGTTCTTAGTAAGCTCGGACTTTATATCATAGTCACATCTGCAGGTATAGGAAACATTGTATCGGGCAATTTTGATTTGGTAAAAATGTTCCTGGGCTTGGCTTGTCTTACTACAGCACTCAGTACGCCTAAACTGCTTGCAGAGTTTCTTGTGCCTTCCGGTCCGGGCGGTGGTGCTATGAGCAAAATATATGCGGTAAACACGATTAAGACAGCGATAAAGGGTGTTACAAAATAGGAGGGATAAATGACTACAATTGACCAGCTCAGTCTGATAATACAGGGCTTACTCGTAGCAGGAGTAGCACTCAGAGTAATTATCCTGCTGATAAAGATTGTTCTCAATCCCGATGATAAGCCACAACTGATACCGAAAATAAGAAATGCACTTGTATTTATGGTTTTTGGTATCATAATTTTTCAGATAAAAGACCTTATCGTCCGGTACTATTCATAAGGAGGACAGACAAATGAAAGATGAACATTTATATATCCCGTATGGCTTGATAATAGAAAAGCAATGGTGGGACGGTTGCGGACCGAAGCAGAAGCCACACTTGATAATCGGCGGGCTTATATCACTCGGACTTGCGTTTTTTATTTCTCTGCTGATACATATCATAATCGGACTTGCAGTAGGGATATTCGGTATTTTGGCTACAGTAACACTGATTACAAAGCAGGACAAGATAAATCTTTCGATAATCGAATACATCGGGCTGATGATCCGGAAAAACAAGGAGCAGCAGAATTTTCTTTACAAGTATAAAGATGATTATGGGATTATGTGACAAAGATACACAACAGGTGCGTCACTGTGACGCACCTTGAATATAAGAGCAACAGTAATCATACGGGTGCAACTCCCGTATCTCTTAAAATAAAAGTGCGACCGGAGCGTCCGGTGCGTCACCGTGTCGCACTTGAAATTGACATAAGTGATTGAATATGATAGAATGGAGAAAATTATATGTTATGTAAATTGTTATCGACTATACCGCTCATTGTACTTACGGTAATAATTTTAATTAGGGTTATCAAAACCATTTATCGTTTATTAAAAAACAAAAATATTTTTGATAACACAGATGAAATAACCCGGCACTTTTACTTCTTTCCGCTTTTTATAATGTTATTTATGGTATTCGATTGCGTGAATTTATGGAAAATCATAATAGCTGTATCGGAAATATCTGCATATATCTTCTCACTCGTAGCCGTTTATGCCAAAAAAAGAGGAGTTAAAGAGCCATTTAGTCGTTATAACAAAAATCTCTGTGATAAAATAATAATGCTTATAGTAATGGCGATTAGTTATAGCTTAATGTGTTGGTTGAAATCGGGGTAGGAGTATAAATATGAAATTCGTAATTTATTCAATTTTAGTACCGAATATGGTTTATTGGATTACGTATTTTGTGATATGCGAGGTGTTTAAAATGGACTCCTTAGTGGGTGCAATTGTCGGTTCGGCTGCTACAATATTCGTGGGTATATTAGGTTTGATAGGCGTTTGTATAAGCAACGGAAGAAAAAGCAAAAAATTAAATGACAATCTTGTTAAATTGCAGGATTGCCAAATCGGCGTAAAAGACGGTGAACTTTCAATTGCAAACCGACTCGGAGTAACAAACGGCGAAGAAACAAATCTTACGGCACAAAATAAAATTCTCAGGGAAGATCACAAGAATATTAAAATAATCCTAAATGAAGAAATCAAGAAGAGCATTAATATCGTTGCAGACAACGCAAAGAATACATACACATTTATTGTGAATGAGAGCGAAATGAGAAAACAAAAAGAACAGTTACTCCAAAGCAATGAATACAGATGGGCACAAGCCATTGATGATTTAACTTTGTTTAAAAACATATTAGGAGAGAAAAATCAACTAATTGCCGACTTGTATCGAGAAAAATCTGAATTAGAGGAAGCAAATAAAGAACTTGATGAAGTAATTAAAACGCAAGCCAAACAGATAGAAGAGCTAAACGCTAAACTCAATCCCGATAAGCACGTTCACTAGTTAATGCAACGTGATAGAATAGGAGTAGAAATGAAAAACAACTACTATTGCCGAGCGTGGTACAAAGGCAAAAAACGTAAAAATCTTGAGCAGGCAGTGTCTTTATTAAAGCAATTTGACTGGTGTGACTGCAATGAATTATCACAGGACAAGCAGAATACCGCAATAAAAGTATTGAATAACCTCTCTGCAATTATGGCTGTTACACCGTATGATAAGAAGAAAGTGGAAGTAATCGACGAAAAGCGTTACATAGAAATTCTGATGAGAGCATTTAAATATCTTTTGAAAAACGATTATTGGAATTGCTGTCACGAATTATCGGATTTGTTCGAGCTTGAGCCTGTTTTTCAGCCACACATAGCATACGCAACACAAAAATTACTTGAAATGACGGTAAAGATTTGAAATAAAAGTTAAATTGTCGCTTACGGCGGCAATTTTTTTATATCGGAGCGTTAGTGTATACGGGTGCAACTCCCGTAGCTCTGACATTTGACATATAAAAACAAATATTGTAAAATAGGAGATAGATTTTATGAACAGAATTCGTAAAATAACTATAATAAATCCAATTACTGACGAGAAATCTGTTTATCAGATACGTCTTTTATATGATGGAGAAGATATGGGAAATAACAATTTATGTTTTTGTGGCAGTGGTATAAAGAAAAAGAAGTGTCATCCCGATATTCACGAAAAAAGCCTTTTCGCCACACTGCTTCATTATTATAAGGAACTTGAAGATGAAAGTAAAACTGTACAAAATCCTTTATGCAAAAAAGGCTGTAACGAATGTTGTGAAAGTACATTTTCGGTTTCACAATCCGAATTTTTTATGATACTCAATTCATTGAAAATAACTGATGAAATAGCTATATATAAAGCAAAAGCCGATGAAATCGTAAATAACAAGTACGAAATGCCGGATAAATGTATTTTTGTCGATGATTATACCGGAGCTTGCCGTATTTACGAACTGCGTCCGCTTGTTTGCAGATTATACGGTGTTGTTAAAACAGATGATAATGTTTGTGAACAAATCAAAAACAATCAACATATCTATGATACTCTGCTGACTTCAAGCAGTATCAATATTGCCCATAATACTTTCAGCTTTGACAATGGAATTATGACAACGCCTAAACCTTTAATTTACTGGATTTCAAAATTGACAACTGACGGTGATTTAAATTCCGATAAACAGAAACGTTTATTTGAAGCAGCGAAAAGCTATCCAATAAGCGAATATCTGCGAATACTGCAAATTTAGAAAACATATCAGGTGCGACACCGTGTTGCACTTGAAATCAGCCGCTTTTTCTTTTTCTGAAAACCAACCGAATATGAAGATTCAAAGCAGCCCTCACCCGTAGGACTGCTTTTTTATATCGGAGAGTAAGCGTATGCGGGTGCAACTCCCGTAGCTCTGCTGATAAATACATTATTAAGGATGGAATGTAAAAATGATGTTACGAAATCTAATGTCGTTATTAGAAATATTAATGCCACTGGTTGCAATGATTGCAATTTTCGGCTTATTGTGCAAAATACTAATGAATATTTATAACAAAATTTACGCTCATAATTTTTATTATGGATTTGATTATGTTGATAGTATAGAATGGACGATTATAATAGTTATAATCATCTTCTTTATGCCTGCAACAAGCCGAACGATTTCTATAACTCTATTGGCATTAGCAATAGTAAATAATATTTTGCTTTTTTCTTTTTGCAGAAAAACAGATAAATATAAAGATGACAGTAAATTTGATAAAATATTGTTGGCTTTTTCAACGTGTTTATTTTGCTGTGCAATGATAATAGTGATTTGGGGAAAATAAAACATAATGACAAGGTTGTTATAGGTGCGACATCGTGTCGCACCTCGAATAAGCCGCAGAAAAAAGAAATCCCGCCCAAAAGGCTGTAATCGTGTAACATTTGGCAGAAAGCAACAAAAAGCGATACTATACTTTGTCAATGTTTTTGTCGCTGTCGGCTGGACTTTTTGCCGTAAGTGTGTTACAATATACTTGAGGAAATAGTACCGAATTGAAAGGAGATGCACAAATGGCAAGAAATATAGTAAAGGCAAAACTGGATATAATATTCAAGAAGTTGTTTACCGACGAGGGAAATCAGCATATTTTACAGGCGTTTCTCTCGGACATACTCGAAATACCGTATGAGTCGATAAACAACATAATCGTACTGAACTCCGAGATAATGCCGGAGAACATTATAGAAAAATACAGCCGTATGGACATAAAGATGACGGTTGACGGTAACAGGCTTATCAATGTTGAAATGCAGATTAAAGACGAGGGCGATTACAAGGATCGTTCAATGTACTACCTTTCAAAGTTGTACAGCAATCAGCTTAAAAGCGGTGATGGCTACGGAAAACTCAATCAGTGTATTTCAATCAATGTATTGAATTTCATTCTTTTCGATGAATGGGCGGATTTTCATTCCTCATTCAGAATGAGAGAAGATAAACGCAATTCTGTTCTTACTGATAACTTCATCGCTCATTACTTTGAGTTGAAGAAAATCGGAAAGAATTTTGACAAGAACAACAAGCAGGAACTATGGCTCAGACTTATAAATGCAGAAACGGAGGATGAACTTGATATGTTACAGCAGACAGGTGTAAAGTCCATACAGGACGCAGTAGTTGTACTGCACAAGATGAGTGCAGACGAAAAGACAAGAGAGCTTGCCGAAATGCGTGAAAAGGCACTGCATATTGAGGCAACCGAGAAATCGTATGCGAGAGCCGAAGGCGAAGCAGCCGGACTTAAGAAAGGCAGAGCTGAGGGAAGAGCTGAGGGAAGAGCTGAACGAGATAACGAAATACTTGCGAATCTTAAATCGTTAGGTATGAGTGATGAACAGATAAAGGCAATACTCGGAAAGTAATAGACGTTTATGGAAGAAAAAAGAACCGAATATATCGATGAAGAAGGAAACAAGGTAGTAATTGTCGGTAAAACAACGTTTGTCTATAAAAAGATGAGCGATGTAGAAAAAGCAATCGAACTTTCTGAAATGCGTGAAAAGGCTCTGCATATCGAAGCAACCGAAAAGGCACACGCAAGAGCCGAGGGAAGAGCCGAGGGAAGAGCTGCAGAACTTGCAGAAATCCTTGCTAATCTCAAAGCTATGGGCTTATCTGAAGAGCAGATAAAGCAGGCACTCGGCAAGTAAGCAATGACAGACGAGAAAATGATAACGTATACCGATGATGAAGGAAATCGGATAGCTATCATCGGTAAGACTAAGGTCATATACAAAAAGATGAGCGATGTAGAAAAAGCAATCGAACTTTCTGAAATGCGTGAAAAGGCTCTGCATATCGAAGCAACCGAAAAGGCACACGCAAGAGCCGAAGGTAGAGCCGAAGGCGAAAGAAGAAAAGAAGCTGAAATCCTCGCCAACCTCAAAGCGATGGGCTTATCTGAAGAACAGATAAAGCAGGCTCTCGGCAAGTAAGAAACAGACCAAATCCCACAAAGGAGGACCCCAAAATGAAACGTAAACGTACCCACACCATACTCGCAACAATAACCCTTATCAGCGTAATACTGACCAGTGCCTGCACGGCAGGCAATGCGAACAGCACAACGTCCTCCGTACCTGAAACGGCGGTTACAACGACCGCTCCGGCAGTAACGGGAACAGTGATGGATAGGATTGACGAGCCGAAAGCAGAAACAACTACTGCTCAGACCACTACAGCTGTCACCACAAAGCCACAGGAAACAAAAAGTGCTGAAACTACCACTACCACCACAAAAGCGGTAACAACGGCAAAGCCAAAGCCAGCAACGACAACAACCGCCGCCACAACAAAGCCCGCTCCCGAATGGACAGAAACAAAGGCAAGCGGTACTAAGTATGTCAACACCGACTGCTACAGCCGTAAGAAAGCCGTACTCGGCACAGAAACGGTCAAGCTGTACAGCGTGAACGACAAGGTGACAGTGACAGCCAAGACCGATACAGGCTACTTCAAACTTTCTGACGGTAGCTTTATACACAGCGACTATCTGAGCGACAGCAAGGTAACTCAGCCGGCAGCACCCGCTACAAAGAAAGAGGAAACTACTAAGCCTGCGGATACTACTACAAAGAAGCAGGAAAATAAGCCTGCCGAAGATAACTGGAGATTTACAAAGCAGGACTGTGAAGATATATTAAAGGCTTGCGAAAAGTACGCAAAGGATAATGGATACGCATTTTTCAAACCCTCAGATGTTGGTACAACAAAGGGCAAAGTATATCAACACAGCACTTGGACGCAGGTTTATTCCAATCATCCCGATAGCTTGTATTCCAAAAAACAAGCTATAGAATATCTTTGCCAGTTCTATGAATTTAATGAAAGTCAAGGTTTTTCTACTTGTATAGACTATTGCCTTGCAAGTGACTACTATGAATGGCTTAAATCTGAAGGTGTCAAAAACCCCGAAACTCACACCGCTTGTCAGGATTTGACGGCTTATGTGTTCTTCCCTTGTATGGGCTAATATTTCAGTAGCAATAAACAATAGAATATAGATTTTAGAGCTTTGAAAATATAAATTCAAGGCTCTTTTTCTTTTTCTTTTTCTGACAGTCAAATGAAAATCCAAAGCAGTCCGCACCCGTAGGACTGCTTTTTTATATATACAAATACAAACCAAGAAAGGAAATCGGTATGAAAAACAAACTCAGAAAAATGTTGAGCTTAGTTTTATCTGTCGTTATTGCTATGTCGGCAATAAGCCTGAACACATTTGCGGCTACAATATTAGATATTAAAGACGGCTCAACAAATAAGTTATATGTTGACTGGTACAGTTATTCATATAACTTCAACGGCAGACTGAACACAAGCACATACGGACAGATAATCAAACTCAATGTTGGTAGCCCAACAGGACAGGTAGCGTATTGTATTCAGTCCTCAAAGGATGCTTGGACAAGCGATTATACGGCACAAAAGACCTACAATTTGTTGTCGTTAACGCAACAGCAGAATTTAAAACACGCTCTGATTTATGGCTATCAGGGTACAACAAAATATGGCTACAACGCTGATACTGAACGTATCGCAACGTCGATCGTCACCTGGAATATCTGTGACGGTTGGTTCAACAACTCTTCCGAAAGCACGGCTGTCGGTATATTCACCGAGGATATGTCAAGCTCTATGGCTACAAATGTCAAGGCTTGCTATAACAAGATCAAAGAGCAGATGTTAAGCCATCTTACTATACCGTCTTACGCTGTAAAGCCTACAGTAACAAATGTGCCAAAGCAGAAAATGACGACTAACAGCGATGGAACATTCACAATAACGCTGACTGATAGTAAAAATGTGTCTAAGTATTATGACTGGCAGACGGCAATTAAAAAATACAGCTATCTTTCGATAATTACAGACACCGAAGGAAAGCTCGTTATAAAGTCAACAAAGCCTATCCCCTCCGGCTCGGCTATAACGCTGACAGCTAAGCGTGACAGTAATAAATATCAGAGCAATATTATTGATGTTGCACCTATGTATATGATTTCGGGTAGCGGCTCACAGAGTTCTGCAACATATGTGCAGGATTACGACCCGAGTGAAGCTAAAATTGCTATTTATTCTGACAGTTTAGGCACAGCTCAGATCAAGAAAGTCTGGGAACACAAACACGACAGCTCCAGCACACAGGCAAGTAACAGCGACATCTATTTCACGATAAAGAATAGTTCGGGTTTGGCCGTGAAGGCTACTGGCAAGGCAGGCTCGTATACCTACTCTGCAAGCGGTTCCGTAACTAAGTTCAAGCTCAACAGCAGTAACACTTTTTTAGTAAAATCGTTACCTGCAGGAACGTATACGGTCTACGAATTTGGTAATGACGGCAACGGTATACCGAATTATACAAGAAAGAATCTCAGTCAAACAGTAACCGTTACAGCCGGAGGCACAGGAACAGTTACTTTCAAAAATACGAGAAATACCGGTACGGGCAAGGTTATAAAAACTTGGGTAGACACCAACGGTAATGCCATAGCCGCAAGCAACAACGTTGAAAGAAATAAGCAGATATATTTCCGCATCAAAAACGCTGACGGAAAATATATAACTGTCAACGGTACGAAGTACAGCGGCTCATATACGTTTACAGGAACATCGACTAAAGCTACATCGCTGTATGTTAATCCCAGTACAGGTACTTTCACTGTTTCCGACCTTCCGACCGGAAAGTACACCGTGTATGAGTATGGCTCTCCGGAGGGCTATTCGGTTAACAAAGCATATCAGACAATTACCATCTCAAGAGATAAAACATCGTCCGTGTCTTTCATAAATAGCGAGGACAGCGGTACGGCTCAGATAAAGAAGGTATGGCTTTCTGACACTACATTGACCGCTACTCAGATAGCAAACCTCGAAAAGAATGTTTACTTTACTGTCAAGGACTCTGACGGTAAGTATATCAAGGTTACAGGCTCGGCAGGAGCGTATGCTTATGCCGGCACTCAGACTACAGCGAACAATTTAAAACTCAGCGGAAGCAAGTTTAATGTAAGCAAGCTCCCTATGGGAACATACACTGTAACAGAGATAAACAACGCAAGCGGTTACAATCCGAAAACGCAGACAAAGACGGTCACAATTGCCAATAAGGGCGAAACAAAAAGCGTATCTTTTACAAACAAATCAACACCTGTTGTTGTTATAAGAAAACATTTCTCTGATGAGGACAATCTGACAGAAGCACAGCTCAAAGAACAGTATGCTAAAGTTACCGTAAATCTGCAGGTGCTTGGCTACAGCGGAAGTGTTTCCTCGAATCCGCCGGCAGGATACTATGTAGAATTTACCGGTTCTAACGGTAATTATACATACAAAGGGCTTTCGTCAACCAAAACATCAGCGACAGATCTCAAGCTGAACGAAAACGGCGAAATGACTATATCGTTCGGCACTAACACCGCTCCGTATTACTTAGCTGTCATTGAAACGTACAGCGGTACGGATTACGATGTTGATAACCGGGACCAGCGTATTGACCTGGGCAACGGTGATCCGAATGCTGTAATCGACCTTGATGACATTGAGCTTGACAATCAGCTTAAGACAGGTTCTGTGCAGATTGACAAGCAGTTTTTAAATGAAAACGGTGCTATAGAAAATATCCCCGATGACAAACTTGCCGAGGTCGCTTTTAAAATCAAGCACAACGGCAAATATCTCACCTTTACAGGTAGCAACGGTATCTACACATATAAAGGCGAGAACAATACGGGTACTGAATTAAAGCTGAACAAAGCCACATATAACTTTATTGCAAATGAGCTTCCCGCAAGAGAAGAATACACAGTGTATGAAGTAAGCGGCACAACAGGTTACAGCTTCTCAATCGACCCCGTGACTTTCACTATCACTCCTGCCGGCTCGGTAAAGAAAGTGTTTACTAACAAGGCAATGACGGGTACGATAAGTATTGTCAAGAGAAGTGCGGACGGTGTTCTTTCTGGCTGGCAGTTCCGTGTTACCGGCACAGCCAAGACCGGACAGAGCTATGACAAGACCTTTACTACCGACGCAAAGGGTACAATCACTATAAGCAATCTCCGTATCGGTGATTACAAGGTTACAGAGGTCAAGACCGGAAAGACAGTCGGTTATATTACCGAGAACGGCAAAGACATTGAAGTCAAGACCGATACTGTAACAACTGTCAACTTCGAGAACAAGCCGTATGCGAATATCGTTATCAACAAGGTTGACGCAAAGACCGGCGAAAAGGTAACAGGTGCAACATTTGGTATTTACACAGACGCTGAATGTGAAATTCCTGCACAGGCATATACATCGGCTACAGATGATACTCTGACAGACGCTGTAATCACAGAAAGTGCGACAGGCAAGTACACTTGCAATTTCCTGCCGATTGAGAGCAAGGACGGCACAACTTACTATGTAAAGGAGCTTATTGCTCCCGAAGGGTACTACCTTGACACAAACGTACACGCAGTAACACTTCAAACAGCAAACGCTACTGTATCGGTAAACAACGAAATCGGAAAATCCGACTTCAACGAATATCCTTACGGTCACGGTGCTGTAATCAAGGAATGGAAACTTGATAACGGCACAGCAGATATGACAGCCGATGAAATCGCACAGATGAAAGCGGAGCTTGAAAAGAGCCTGTATTTCACTGTAAAGGACAGAAACGGCAAGTATATCACCGCAACAGGTGCAGACGGAATATACACATATAACGGCGACAGCACATCGGAATTCAGATATACTCTGAAGAACAGCACATTTGCAATTGCAGAACTGCCTACAGGTGACTACACTGTGACAGAATTCAGCACACTTTCCGATTACACAATCAAGTCGGAAAATCCCGTGAAGATAACTGTAGCAAGAAATCAGACAGCAACGGCAACGTTTGTAAACGAGCGTGACACAGGCACAGGCAAGGTTATAAAGGTATGGAAGCAGTTTGATACAATGACAGCCGCTGAACAGGCTGAAATCGAAAAAAATGTATACTTTACCGTAACCGACAGCAACGGTGCTTATCTCAAGGTTAAGGAAAGCAACGGTAGCTACATCTACTGCGGCACACAGAAAACAGAAACAAAATTTGCTCTGAAAAACGGTGCGTTTGTAATCGCAGAACTGCCTACAGGTGACTACACCGTGACAGAATTCAGCACACTTTCCGATTACACAATCAAGTCGGAAAATCCTGTGAAGATAACTGTAGTAAAAAATCAGACAGCAACGGCAACGTTTGTAAATGAACGTGACACAGGCACAGGCAAGGTTGTAAAGGTATGGAAGCAGTTTGACAAGATGACAGCCACTGAACAGACTGAAATCGAAAAAAATGTATACTTTACCGTAACCGACAGCAACGGTGCTTATCTCAAGGTTAAGGAAAGCAACGGTAGCTACATCTACTGTGGCACACAGAAAACGGAAACAAAATTTGCTCTGAAAAACGGTGAGTTTGTAATCGCAGAACTGCCTACAGGTGACTACACCGTGACAGAATTCAGCACACTTTCCGATTACACAATCAAGTCGGAAAATCCTGTGAAGATATCTGTAGTAAAAAATCAGACAGCAACGGCAACGTTTGTAAACGAGCGTGACACAGGCACAGGCAAGGTTATAAAGGTATGGAAGCAGTTTGATACAATGACAGCCGCTGAACAGGCTGAAATCGAAAAAAATGTATACTTTACCGTAACCGACAGCAACGGTGCTTATCTCAAGGTTAAGGAAAGCAACGGTAGCTACATCTACTGCGGCACACAGAAAACAGAAACAAAATTTGCTCTGAAAAACGGTGAGTTTGTAATCGCAGAACTGCCGACCGGAAAATATACGATAACCGAAATCAACAATGCTGAAGGTTATCTGCCTAAGACACAGGTCAAGACAATCACGGTAACTAAGGACGCAACTGCAAGTGCAGAGTTTGTCAATAAGGTTATTGTAGGAAATGTAACATTGACAAAGGTCGATGAGGACTATCCCGAAAATAAATTGACAGGTGCTGTATTTACAGTTTATAAATCGGACAAGAAAACCGTAGTCGGCACAATGAAGGAAACCGAAACAGGCGTGTACAGCCTTGAGGGACTTGTATATGGCGAATACTATGTACAGGAAACAAAGGCTCCCGAATATTTCGTCCGTGATGTGAATTTCTACTATTTCCAGATTGTAAATGACGGCGAAACCGTAGAAGTTTCCAACGATGAGCTTGGCAAGGGTACGTTTATCAACTCACCTCAGAAGGGCGAAATCAAGATAGTAAAGACATCGTACAACAATAAGGTTGAAGGCTTCAAATTTGAGGTTTCCGGTACAACATACACCGGACAGACTTTCAAGAAAACATACACAACTGATAAGGATGGTATTATAAGAATAACTGACCTGAGAGCAGGCGAGTATACCATTCACGAAGTCAAGGATTCTGCTTCGGCAGGCTATCTATTACCTGAAGATAAACAGCTGACGATCGACCGTGACGGTGCAATGCTTGTTGCCAATATGCACAACAGCAAGCTACCGGACAATCCCCCGACAGGTGCAAGCGAGGACAGCTTTACGCAGACGGCAGTTATTATCATATCAACGGTAATGATGAGTGCGGCTGTTTTGCTTGCGTTCCCGTTATCGAAGCGTAAGAGAAAACGCTAAGCAGCATTAAAATTTTATTGTCACCGGGCGGCAGAAAAGCTCTGCCGCCTTTGTGGTGGCTTATGGAGGTAAGATATGAAAAATATGAAAAGAATACTGAATAAGTCAGCAAATGCAATGAGAAAAAAGGACACAGGTAAATCATTAAGTAAAATCAAGCCTGATAATATTCAGGTGTTCGGAAGCTACGTCATAACTGATCCCAAAGGCGAACTGTACAGAAATTCAGAAAATTGCTTTTCGAAAAGAGGTAATTATATGAAAAGGAATCTGCTATCAAATTCTCATTTTAAATTGCTGTTTTCAAATTGCGATAATATCAAAAATGAGAAAAGAACGGAACTCTACTATTCTCAAAACGAGATACGACTTACTAACTTAGATACCGGAGAGGTTTATTCAACGAAAATAAGGCAAGAGTATTCGGACGAAAGAACAACTTGTTCCTTTGCTATAAATCAATATCTCAAAGAGGGGAATTATTTGATAGAGTTTATTTATTAAATTGTTTGAGGTGCGTCACGGTGTCGCACCTGTATAAAAGATTGACGTATTTTTACCGATATGATAGAATGGAGATGATAACGAATGAATGTAAGAAAAAAACTTGATAAATTGTGCAAAGAACAGTTACACAGCGGAGTTAAAACGTATGATGAAGCACTTGATTTTCTGAGAGAATTCACCTGCGTTTATGATAAATGCAAATCAGATAAAGAGTATGTTCCCGGATTGTCCCATTATGACTTTATGTACTGGGTAAACCCTATCAGAGAAGCATTTGCAGAAAACGACTACAAAAAAGCTGTAGAAAAGCTGATTGACACATATATGGAGCAGAACGCCTATTTGTATCAATCAAGAGTAAAAAATTCAATAATGATATTGTTGCGACAATATGTAAACTCAGAAAGGGAAAAATGATGAACAGTAATGTGTGTACGGCTAATCAGAAGAATTATAATCAAGCAATGGAATATGTTAATCTCACACTTGAAAGAGATACAGCAACAAAAGCAGACAATCTTCTGTTTCTGAAATTTATGATTGATTCTATAGGTCGTGACATAGAAACAGATATAAATAAAATTGTATCGAAAAACGATTTTCGTTACGCATTACTTTTTAAATTATCAAAAATGTACTTCGAATTGCTAAATTCTTAAATTAAGAGCGACTGGTTTCAGCCGCTTTTTCTTTTTCTGATAGCGAAAATACAAAGCTGTACCGACGGGTACGGCTTTTTTATAGACAATAAAACGGAGCGTCCGGTGCGACATCGTGACGCACCTATAAAACAAGGAGGATAAAATGCAACAGCTTATAATTTTAATCGTAGCACTTGCTCTTGCAGGCGGAGTGTATCTGTTTCTGACAATCAGCAATAAGAAAAACAAGGAACAGACAGAAGAAAACGCAGTCGAGATGATGACTGCAAACGAAATGATAAACGTAAAGGATATTCGTAACAATTGCTTACACACGAATGACGGGTACACATTTACCTTTATCGAAATCGGCGGTATGAGTATGGAGCTTTTCTCGGAAAGTGAAAAGCTGGCATACTGTAAAAAAATAACTTCCATCGTTTCACGTTTTCAGTTTCCGTATAAATATATGGCTATTTCCTCGCCGTATGTAATCAAGCATATGGTGACGGCAGACAGCAACAGGCTTAAAAATGCAAGCGGTCTGTGTAAGCAAATGCTTGAGGACGATATAAATTTCGCCACCAAAATGGTAATTGACGATAACAAGATTGACCGCAGATTTTTCTTTATGCTGTTCTCCAAAGACGAGGACGAGAAAACTATCCTCAAGCGTACAGATGATACAATAAACGCTTTCAACAGCGAGGTGGACGGAATGTCCTGCGAACTTGTGAAAGACAAGGATATTATAAAAATGTATAACCTTTTCACAAATCCCGCATACATAGCTTACGAAAGAACAGATGATGTATATTTATCTATGTCACAGATTATTGCGACAAATTCTTAAAGGAGGAAAAAATGAAAAACAAGAAGTACCAGTTTGAAATTGAAGAAAACAATGTAATCCGTGCCGCAATAGCCCCGATGGGCATTGATTTCAGACCGAATACCCGTTTTTATATGGGTGACTACATCTGCCGTATCTATGCGATAATGCAATATCCGCCTACGCAGGAATACGGCTGGGTGTCAAAGATAAATAACATAGCAGGAACTATAGTAAACTTTACAAGCACACCGATTACAGAAACGAATATCGTAGAACAGCTATCGAAAATAATCAATGCTTCCCGTGCCGAAGCTGAGAATACCCGTGACGCATTACAGCGACAGAGAAAAACAAAAACAGCGGACGATACAACACGTCTTATGGCTCGAATGGAAGAAAACAACGAAAAGATAGCTAAATTCTGCTGTACTGTGATGGTTATGGGCAACGATGAAATTGACTTTGAGCAGAAATGTAACCGTGTTGAAAGCATAATCAGCGGTGTCGGCTGTAAACTGCGTTGTTTATCCCGTATGCAAAAGGACGCCTGGAAACACATATCCCCGTCCTACGCTCCTGTAGAGCTTATCGGTGATGTCGGTAACCGTCCTATGCCGGTTAATGCTTTCTACGGCGGTTTCCCGTTTCAGAACAGCGGCTTTAACGACGGGGTAGGTTATTATCTTGGTGTGGATAATGACGGTACGCCGATTATTTTTGACCTTTGGAAGCGTGACGGAGCGAGGACAAACAGCAATATCAGTATAATAGGCGGCTCCGGTAAGGGTAAAACTACACTCATAAAACACATTATCGTATCAGAACTGATACGGGGAACAAAAGTAATTGTCATAGATCCCGAAACAGAGTACAAGGCTATCTGCGATATGTTCCGTGAAGATGGCATATCACGGTGGATAGACGCTTGCGGTGGCAGAAACGGAATGATAAATCCATTACAGGTACGTCCTAAACCGCTTTCGGACGAGGAGGAAGAAGAAGCCGAGAGCAAGGGTATCAGTGAGCTTGCATTACATCTTAAAACGCTTGAAATTTTCTTTGAACTGTATCTTCCCGAACTTACTCAGATACAGAAAGCCTTACTTACGAAAGGGCTTATCGCTATGTATGAAAAATTCGGCATAACCTGGGATACAAGCGTAACATTTATGAAGAATACCGACTTCCCGGTTATGACGGATTTGTATAACACTTTGCTTGAGCAGAGAAAAACAGCTGAAAAAGGTGTAACCGATGATATGGACAAGCTGATACTGCTGCTTGAAAATATCACCACCGGTGCGGACAGCTTCCTTTGGAACGGTCACACGACAATGCAGTCAAATGCACAGTTTATCGTGTTCGATACGCAGAATATGAAAATTATGAGCGATGCAATGAAATCAACGCAGTATTTTAATCTTCTGTCGTGGTGCTGGCAACAAATGAGTGCAGACAGAAGCGAAAAGGTGATGGTTGTATGCGACGAAGCGTGGCTCCTTATAAATCCCGATGTTCCGCAGGCGATGAGCTACCTTAGAGATACCGAGAAAAGAGCAAGAAAGTACAGCGGCGCACTTGCCGTTGCAACGCAGAATGTTGTAGACTTCCTTGATCCTAAAGTCAAGCTGTATGCACAGCCTGTACTGGATTTACCGTCTACAAAGTTTATTTTCGGCTGTGAGGGCGATGACCTTAAAGCCGTATCGACACTATACAATTTTACCGATGCACAAAGAGAGCTTGTTGCCGCAGGCAATCGTGCGGAGTGCCTTATGAAAGCCGGCGGACGGTCACTCAAACTCAAGGTACAGTTACCCGAAAAGCGTCTGAAACAGTTAGGATTGGGAGGTAATTAATATGACTGTATCGACGGCTATTGCAAAAATAATAACTACATTAGCGTCAAACGAAAAAGGAAGAAAGGTAATAGGAGCAGCATTACTTACTCCGATTGTAATAATTCTTTTGGGAATCGGTGTATTTATTGCCTTGCTAACCGGATTGTTCAGTTTGCTTTACGGTGCAGTGCGTGATACAAGCGTCAGCCAATCGTGGAATGATATACGAAAAAATGTGGAATCCGCACTAAGCGGTGTCAACTCCTCAATCAATACACAGGTCAAGAACGATACATACAGTTTTATGCCGGACTTTTCGATAAACCTGTCAAAGTCTGTTCTGCAGAAAACTTTTTCAGAGGGTAACAACTCGTTTTTGTTGCTGTACGATACCAAAGAGGTCAATGACAGCGTTGCAAAAGCGAAGAAGTATATAGATAAGCTGAAAAAGGTAAAATCACAAAAAGAACTTGAACAGCTTAACGAAGAAATTGATTTAAGCAGCTACAAATATTCTGAGCTTGCGAAAGATAAGGAATTCCGTGACGATAAATCGTATGATATGAGCAAATACAGTCAAAGTACGGTACAGCTTATAAACACACTCGTCAAGCCCGAAATGCCGACATACGACTATGACGAAGAAACCGTAACAATTGACGGTGTAAAGGCAAAAAAGCAGATACTTACTGTACATAAGGATAACAAGACTCAGATTGTAGAATACACCTGTTACGGCGAAGGTGACATATATCTTCCGAGATTGCTTGCGTTATATCAAGCGGAAACATTCAGCCGCTTTGAAGATATGGCAGAAAGTGACGCAAGCGGACTTGATAACGATATAGCAAGTGCTATCGAGAACGTCAGCTCAGACGAAAGCGGCGGTGCAACAGCAGATGGTTTTGACGTTGCCTGTCTGAACGTGTTCCAGGCACAGGAGATAGGACAGATATTCGAGAGAGCGGCTCTTGAGGGTAAATTTTCCGCAAAAGTCAGTACGGAAAAGACCGGTACTACAGAGAAACTGTCAATAACGGTAAAAACACCGTCTGAAGATGACTGGTACGAAATGTTCAATGTGGACGAGAAGTACAGGGATTACACCAAAGAAAACACGCAGATAATCGAGCGTATCTTATCCGACGCACAGATAAATAATTTGTACATATCGGTAGACAGTACAGCTCAACGTGCATTGTTCGTGTACTTTCAAGGCTTTTTCAATCTCCCGGTCGAAGCCGATGATTTAAAGGAAAACACAAACGGTATCCTTACAACGCTGAATGACTTTGAAACAATACACAGCCGTGGATCAAGTGCAATCGGCAAGGCATACGAATCGGGTATAACACTGTATCTGAATGACGAGGATACCGAGGTCAGAGCTGAGATACTTCCCGATGTAGGCGAGTGCATACAGGATGTGTATATCTATGACGTTTATGACGCAGAAAAACGCAAGGTAGTAAAAGATAAGCCAAATTATACATACAACTGCTCGGCGGTACAGCTTGCGTACATAATTGATACGGACGTGTTTGCAGAGGAATACGGCTTTGATTTTCCGACTATCGTAACAACCACAGGTACGGAGATAAAGCACGATGACGGTGTTCTGACGCTGATGATAGAATACAGCTGTCTTGACAGGCTTGAAACTATTTCGGAGCAGGACATAGGATTATCACTGTATGACGTATACGACAAAGACGAGAAGATAGTAATAGGCTATGCTCACTCCGGCAAACACAGCAAGGAAAAGGACGAGGGCTTATCAGCGACAGGCTGGAGCCATACATTCGGAAGTGAGATAATACCTCATTTGTGCGTCAAAACTGCGTTTGTAGATGGAGAGGTAACGCCTCCGGAGCTTGATAATCCGCATATTTATGACGGCTTATCGGTGCGTTTTGTCGGAGCAAAAGTAAATCCTTTGCTTTGGTTTAAGGCTTACAGGACGGACGTTAACAAGGACCTGCTTGACAGCATAAGTGCGATACAGGTGAAAAAATAAAAGGAGAATTTGATTATGGGAAATGAAGAAAAGCTGTTTGATACATTCGGTGAATATCTTGACAAATGCGGTGACGTGGAATTTGATTTTTTCTGCGATGACCTGTATTGTGACCATACTGTAGTATGGAACAGCTATAATGATAAGCTGACAGAAAAAGCAAAGGAAAAATGGAACAAACTGCTCGGCTCAAAGTATGAAGTTACTCATTCTGACGATAAGTATCGTATCAGACAGATAAACATACCCGATGAAAATCTGCGTAAATCCTGCCTTGATTTTGCGTATGCACAGGCGGGATATATTCCGGCATCAGAGTACGATGAGCTGTTTTGTAGCGAAAACCGCATTTGCATAGGTAATTGTTATGTAAATTTCGGAATCAAAACAACATCGCTGTCCGGAGAAACAAGACAGGATTGCGAAAATCTGAATATGACGGACTGTATGACGCTGTACGGACGAATAGCAATGAACAATCCTGTCAGCTGTGAAACAGCACTGACTGTCAATGCAGTGAGCGT
>OJLA01000095.1_pt1 | contig 83185 bp, 37 predicted proteins | sample 1596611 | NCBI WGS metagenome assembly OJLA01 (sample SAMEA4350168, study PRJEB24818) | metagenome | biome: human; feature: gut; material: faeces | place: Denmark | collected 2013-09
TATAAGTAAAATATTACTCAGACCTTATTTTTAAAAATTTATAACGTAAGGTCTTTTTGGCATGGGATAATTTCCAATTATATATTTTTTTCAAAAAAGGCTTGACTTTTAATAGTTAGTCTCCTATCTAATTATCATATACATGGAATAAAATACTCCGATATATTATGCTTGTCAACATATTCTTTTCCATCGTAATCGCGTAAAAATTCTATTAATATCCTTATTAATATGTAATGAGCTACAACAGAAGAAACAGCATTATATAGATTCCCTACTGTTGCACTTTCTAATCTATTATGTTTTAATGCTTGATATGCAGACCACCACTCTAATCCACCGTATTTCTCATGGTTATCCATTTCTTTAAATGGATATGCAATTAATGACTTTTCATTGATATAAGTAGAAAGATCAGGACTATAAGCCATCTCTCTAATATTTTTAATTTCACTTAAAACTTGTACATATACTTTCATATTGTATTCGCTATCTTTCTTTTCTACACCTTTTAATTTACAAATTATTTTTAATATTGAATCAATTTCAGAACATGACAATAATATTATTTTTGCGAACTCATCTGAATATGTATTTTTATTTTCGTCTGAAGCTGCTACAAATCTTCTTGTATCTTCTAGCATTCTCTCTATAGATAAATAATAACTCCAATAGTATTCAAATCTTGTTCTATCTAAAATTCTTTTCTCCATATATTTCTTTTCCTTTTACTTTTATTTTATAAAAACAAAAAAGCAAAATAAATTTGTAACTTATTAATTACTCTTATATCTTGCTTTTCTTTTGTTTATTTTTTATTTAGTTTTAAAGACTGCTTAATTAATGGAATTAAATTATCAATATCTTCTTCATTATCTATTATAATACAATAATCTCCATTTCCCCAATGTCCAATATCGCTGATATCTTTTGAAATATTTAATGGATCATTTAAAGTTCCTTTTTTCATATTTATATATATTTTTAATTTATTTTTATGAATTTCTATATCTGTAATGTTTCTCATACCTTTAAATGCTATATATAATTTTTTAGCTTCTATATCAATATCATCTAGTTCCAGTATCCTATTTTTTATTTCTTCATATAATCTTTTTATACTATCTGATGCTTTTTCTAAATGATCTTCTTCAGTATATACTACTACTTCTTTATTAACATCGTTTTGTACTGATTCCATTTGAACATCTTGTATCTTAACATTACTTGTCTTTTTAATAAAGTCAATTTCAATAATATCATCTTCATATCTTGTCACTTTCACCAAATCTACTGGTATATTCTTAAAATCAGTAGCATTTAATTGATACGCTGTATAAATTGGTGAGACAAATATAATTCTTGATTGACTCCAGTCAATGTCTTGAATAGTCAGTGACGATTTAGTCTTTATATTATATTGTAATACAAAATCTGCTCTTCTTTCTAACATTAATTTTAAATATGTATATCCTTGGTCAACTAAGGAATGATTTTTAACATTTTTATATTCAATTATTCTAAATGATTTAGATTCTTCATCAAAAGCTAAAGAATCAATTCTAAAGTCACCTACAACAAATTCAGTATCTATAAATTTATATCCTAATATTGTCTCAATATTGTTTTCAAAAAAATTTTGCAATTCCTTTTCATTCTTAAAGTCTTTTTGTTTTAATTCTTTGTTAACTTTTAAAATCATAAATTATCTCCTTCATTTATTTTAATATTTAAAAATCTACTCCTTTACAGCATAGTACTCTGATAAGTATTTAAATGTTGATTTTGATGTTATTTTACTTGCAGGTATAAATACATATGTCCATTTTTTATTTTCAGTTTCTTCTGCCCATTTAGAAACCAATTTACAGTATTCTACTGATTTTTCCTTTTTCGCAAGCACATCTGGATCATTTAGCTTATCTTCGCCTTTAACTTCTACTAAATAATTCATTTTTTCCGTTTCTACTACAAAATCTGGTTCATAATTTTTTCCATCATTATATGTTATATTAAAATCTGTAGTTGATGGTCTTAACCATTTTTGTACAAAATCATTTTCTCTTTCTAATATCTTTGCTAATTGTAATTCAGGTACACTATCAAATTTAGCCGTATCAAATACTCCTCTTTTTATACCATCAAATAGAATAGAAGTTATTCTACCATCTCTATCAGAGTCATAATTATCAAACAGATTCTTTTTTATATTGTAGCTATATTTAGATTGATAATTTATTGGCTTTTCTGCAAATACTTCTTCTTTAATTATTCCTTCATTACGTACAAAATGCTTTAACATTTGACTATATATTTCATTTGCTATTTCTCTTTTATACATCATTACTATATTTTTCACTTGTTCATCATTAAACTCATTTTTAAATTTCGTAATAAGCTGATTTATTAGTTTAAATAACAAATCTGATGTTTTCTCATAATCTATTTCAGATTTATTTCTAAGTTCATCTAAAATAGTTTTTTCTGGTGTAACAGCATCAAAATTTATATATCCACCATTTATTATCTCTACTTCTGAAGCATCAATTAAATTTTGTAATAATATCTTATTATCAATAGGTTTTTGATTAAACTTTGATGTATCTAAATTAAAATCATCAAAATAATATTCTCCTTCTTCTCTTTCCGTCTTTATTTTTGGTATTAATATAAATTTATCAACCGCTTTTTCATGTGTTTTTTTAATATTTTGTTTTAACCAATATTCTATTGGATTTTTATTTTCTTCATAAATTTTTCCTAAATCATCATCTTTTTTTATTTCTTCTTCTATATCTTGTCTTATTTTCTCTTCAATTTCTTCTGTAAAATTATCAGACTTTTGATTATATATTTGTTCTTCAATATTCTTTGTTAATAATTCATTTATTTTATTAGTTAATTCATATTTAGCACTTTCTTCTTCAACAAAAATTGAATCATTTAATTCATCATTTATTGGATATTCTATAGCAATCTGAGAAAATACTTCTTTTTCATCCTCTATTTCTTCAATTTTAATAACATTTCCTAATTTAAATATTGAATCTCCTTTTTGCGCTTCTTCAAGAATTTCTTGAAATTTATCATGTGCTGTTAATACAACAGAATCAATTTCTTTATCACCAGTTCTTTCTCCATATGGTAATCTTAATCCTCTACCAACCATTTGCTCTCTTAATATTTTTGAACTTGCTGTTCTCAACGGAACAATAGTATATAAATTATTAACATCCCAACCTTCTTTTAGCATATTAACATGTATAACAATTTCAACAGGATTATCTACTTTTTCTACTTCTAGTAATAATTTTGTATTTACTTCTGTCTCAACTCCTGACATCTTAGACTCTATTTTTATAGTTTTATACTTGTATTTTCCATTTTCAAAATCATTTGATTTTATATATTCTTCAATTTTTTTTGCATGTTCTGTATCTTTACATACGACTAGCATAAACGGCTTTACTAATGGTCGTTTATTTACTTTTGCATAATTTATCAATTTGCTTTTTATCAGTTCATGATATTTAATTCCATCATTTAACATTAATTTATCTAATTGATCATCTCCAAAATGATAAAAATCTATATCTGTTCTTGTAAGTGCAAAAGGAACTCTTGTATATCCATCCTTTATTGCTTCTGATAATGGATATTCGTATACAACATTTTTAAATGGAACTTGTTTATTCTTAATATTTACAATAGGTGTTGCTGTTAATTCTAAACCTAATATAGGTTTTAATTCATTTATTGCAGTCATTCCTTTATCTGCTCTATAATGATGTGATTCATCCATTAATATTACTAAATCTTTCATCTCTGCAAGTTTTTGATAAAAAGACATTCCTAAAAATTCATTAAAAGCCTTCATTTTAGTTTTTTCTTTATCAAATTTTCCAATATTGTAAACATATATGTTAACTTCTGAATCAAATAAAGATATATTTTTATTTGCATAGTCATCATCAGCTATTATTTTAGGAGGATTATTAAAACACCCTAATCCTTTAAATACATATTTAGGATTATCTGGATTTCCTAAATCTGATTTAAGTTTTTCATATATTGTTGTACCTGGTGCAACTACAAGAAAATTTTTTATTCCATAATTAGTATATAAATATGTTATAAATGCACCCATTAATCTAGTTTTACCGACTCCAGTTGCTAAAGCGAATGTTAAAGATATAAAGTCTCTTTCAAAGTCAGAACATATTGGATATTTACTATGTATTACTTTTAATATTCCCTCAATATTTCTATTATTAACTAAATCTGTATCATTAATTATCTCTTCTAATATTTTCAATGATTTTTCTTGAGGATTTCTTAATGACATTACACCAGAAATATAATCAGTTGTATATTGCATAAAATTCATATTATTCATCTTCTTCTATTTCCTCCTCATATTCAGGTGGATTTATTATATTTAAATTATAATTATCTTTTCCAAATTCGCATTTTGATAATAACATCTCTGGAATTTTTTTAATTTTTATATTTTTGTATAATCCATCTATTTGCTTATCGTATGATGTACAAGCAATAATTAAGTATTCATTTTCCTTCATTTCTTCTTTTATTTTATTTATATCATTTTTATTAACAAATTTTGTAGTTACATACAAATAGCTATTTTCATTTCCTTTAGATTGCTTCCAAAAATACTCCTCAGATGGATCATACTTAAATCCTTCGTGTAATGCAACTGCTGAGGCTAGCATCTCTGCGTTATATTCTTTATTTATAACTGGTTCGCCAAACTTGTCTATATTTATTAGTGTGGGAGCTAACTCATAAAACTTATACCCTCCTCCACCTTTCCAATTTTGACTTTTTGTTATACCACCATTGTCCTCATTGTTAATTACCTTATCTAATCTTGTTTTGCAATATTTGTATGCCTGTTCACCCATCTCAATTCCAATCCACTTTCTATTCATTTTATGAGCAACCGCACAAGTAGTTCCACTTCCAAGAAATGAATCTAATACTATATCTCCTTTTTTTGTAGCTAGTTGTATGACTCGCTCAATTAAGTTTTCAGGTTTGGGATTAGTAAATGGACTACCATTAAATAATTGTTGGGAATGTTTTGTTGCATTTGTAGTTGTATCTACATCGTACCATAAATTAGTTAACACACTTCCTTTTGTTTCACATTCTGATAAATACCTTTTCATTTGAGGTTTTGTTTTTCCTGTTTTTCCAAAAATTATTCTTCCTTCCTCTAATGCTTTATAATAGTTTTCTTGTGTCGTTCTCCAACATCTTCCTTTAGGAGGTAAATACTTTTCTCCTGTATTAGGGTTCACAATTTCGTATGTTAAATTTGGTCTAATATTTGGTGCATCAAAAGGATCCGCTACCCAATCACCTCTTGGATCATTATCAGGATTACTAAATTTAGTTGTATCCATTGGTCCTTTAAACATTTCTCCTTTTTTTGCTTTCTTCCTTATTTCTTCTAAATTTTTAGCAAATACTAAAATATGGTTTGTATTCAACGATATTATTGCATCATTTGAAACTGATTTTCTTGAGTTCCATGTTATATCTGATATAAAATTATTTCTACCAAATATTTCATCACAAATAATTTTACAATAATGTACTTCGCTATCGTCTAATGTTATCCATATAGTACCACATTCAGGGTCAAGTAGTTTATACATTATATCTAATCTCTTTTTCATAAGATTTAACCATATACTATGTTCTAAATTATCTTCATAGTGTTCGAAAGCACTACCAGTATTATATGGAGGGTCTATATATATACATTTTATTTTATTTGCAAATTTATTTTCTAAAGCTTTTAACGCCAACAAATTATCTCCATGTATTAACATGTTCTCTGTATCAGTATCTCCATACGAATTTTTAATATCTTCTATTAATATTCTTGGTTCTAATTCAAATTTTTTTTCCTTTTCTACCCATGTTAATTCTAATTTATCTGCCATTTTATTCACTCCTAAATATTATTTTTTCTCTAATATATTTTATATCATAAAATGACAAATTTCTCAACAGGTACTTCTAAATATTTACAATTAATTCCTATGAAAGAAATGATCATATATATAACCTGCTTTTATATATTTCTCTGTCAATTCCATTTTGTGTTTTTCTAATAGTTCTAAATACTTTTGTTTAAATATATTTTTACAAATCCATTTCACTCCTTTACACGATATAACAACTTTTCCATCAATATAAGATTTATATTCACTTAATCCACTATCACACATTTTATTAATAGCTTTTCTTATAGTAATTTCTTCTCTATTAAAATATTTGCATAGTTGTTTTATATCCATATCCTCATTCCACCAATTTTCATCATGTTCTAATCCTAATAGTTCTTCATATTGTATTATTCTATCTTCAAAAAAATCTACATCAGCATCGGTTAATGATTTTTCTTTTTGAAAATACACTTTAAGCAACCATACATATCCTTCATCTAAAATAAAGTATTTTCTACTTTTTACTTTTTCACTTCTCCATCTACATATTGGATGTTTTTTTAGCATAACATCTACAGCTTTTCTTAAATCTTCATGTGTTACTTCTTTTCCATATTTAGTAGTAACTTCTAACAATTTAAATCTCTTTAAAATTTTATTATAAGATACAAAAATACTCTCTAAAGCTTTCTCTGAATCTCTATACATTTTTCATCACTTCCTTACTATTTAAAATTTATTAATGCTAGTTTACGAAGCATTAATAATTAGCAAAATTTATTTTGCTCGAATATAGGTAGTATTTTTTAGTACCTAATATTCGCCAGCGTGGTGTATTGACACCATTTTTGCTGTTTAGGGGAAAATCCCTAAAACCCTTATTAGCTCTCCGAGGGAAATTTTTATTTATTTTTTTAGTAATTTTTATTTAAATTTTAGAAAAAGTTTGAACAAAAAATTCAAACTTTTCCTATTTACAATTGTTATAATTTATATTATAATTTTATTAGATTTTAAGATTGAGTTAGCAAATAGTTTGGTCGCTTATGCTAACTTTTTCTTTTGCTTTTATTTCTTCTACAATTGAAGTTCCATAACACATTTCATTCAAAACTTCAACAATTTCTTCTGCAATTTCTGTGTCATTTTCAGTAGACAATTGTTCAATTAATTGCTCTTTATTATATCTTGTTGTAATAACTATTGGTAATTCATTATCATATCGATTACAAATAATTTTATATAATTTTTCCAAGGCCCATTTGCTTAAATTTTCATTACCAAAATCATCAATTATTAACATATCTACATTAGAATATAGTTCAATTATTTCTACTTCTGATAGTCCATCTTTATTAAACGATTCTTTAATTTTATCAATTATAGAACTACTTTTTTCCATAAGCACAATTTTATTATTTTCTATCATTTTATTTGCAATACAAGCTCCAAAATATGTTTTTTCATAAACTATATTTCCATATATAATCAGTCCATTTTTCATCTCTGATTTAATACATAAATCTGTAAACTTTATTAGTTGATTTATAATAAATGTATCTTCATATGTATCACTAACATTTTCAAAATTATATTTTTGTAATCTCTTTTTCATATAGTTATCTTTATAAATATTATTTATAATTTTCCTATACTTTTCTTGTCTTTGCTTTTCTTCTTGTTCTAAATCAAATCTCTTCCAAAATTGAACTGCTTTTTCACAATTACATCTTTCATATTCAATCATGTTTTTATCATAATTTACATATAAATAATTAAATCCAATTGGCTTTAAATCTTTATTACAAAATCCACATTTTACACCTTCATTGGTGATAACTTTATAATTTGAATTCTTTAAATCCACTTCTCTTCTTATCTCCTTCTTTTTCTATTTTATTTCTAATCTTTTTCTCTTCTTTAGTGTTACGTTGCGTTACTGTAACGTTACTTTTTTCTTTTTCACTTTTCATTTTTTCACGATATTTTTGTTGCCTTAAGCAATTTTGTATTCTAATTTCTTCAAGTTTATCAGCACTTTGGTACTTAGACCAGTTTTTGATTTTATAAAAATTATCTTCTTTAATAATCATTTTTAATTCTTCAAATTTTTCTATACATTTGGTGATTTTTTTCTTAGACTTTCCCATAATCTTCGAAAATTCCTCAACTGTCATTGGTTTATCTTCCGTTATTGATAATCTACCTTGATAATTACACTTCATTGCTATTGTTAAAAGTTGTATCCATACTCTAATTAGTGTATCTCCATCTCTTTCACTTTCTATCAATTTTATTTTGTTATTATCAAAGAAATCCGTAGATAGTTTTAACCATTGTAAATTAGCCATATCCTCCTTTCCTCACTTTCTTTAGAATCTAATCTATCGATTCTTGTTCCATTTTTGTTAAATATTCATCTAAAGCTTGTACTCTAAATAAATATTTCCCACCAACTTTTGAACATGGTATTTGTTTTCTTCTTACTAATTGATTTATCAACCAGTATGATATTCCTAAATACTCAGATGCCTCTTTCATTGTTAATGTTGTCCTTTGTACTTTTTGTAGTTCCATAATATCACCTCCTATTTTTTTGTAATTTAATATTGACTTTTGTTAACAATTGTATTATATTGATTATAGTTAACTTTGTAAATACTTTTTAGGTTATTTTGATAGCAGGTTAACTTTGGTGCTTTTGAATATCTGTTAACGGAGGAATTATGAAAAAAGATAAAATAAATAGTAATATACATCTCTCTATTACTAGTGAAGAAGAAATCCAACATATCACACTATTGTATGGTGATCCGGATCGTAAATTACCTAAAGGTGTTTCGGTTTTAGATATTATCAAGGATTGTTTAACCGAAGATGAATATAAAGAATATGAAGAATTATTTACTCAACGTGTAAAAACTAAACATTTTACAAATGAAATAAAAAGAAAAATAGATCATTTAGATATCCCTAAAAAGCTACATTACTATGAACTAGATGAACTCTCAAATTGTCATTTCTTTATAAAAAATCATTTTTCAATTGTTCACGTGGGAACAAATTTAATTGATTTTTTAAATACAAATTTCTCTAACTTTGATGAATATTTTGTTTGGTTTACCAAATTTTTTACTTCTTATATAAAATATTTTGAAAAAAGTGATATAGATAATTTAAAGATTGATAAGACTTATAGTTATAGTGAAATTGAAAATTTAGGAAAAAAATATTTCAAATTAATAAAAAAAGATGCCATAAAAGTTCAAAAGATTTACTCTGAATTTGTTGACTACATTTTTAACAAACATCCTCTTGAAAATTCAAGAGCAATGACTAATAAGATACGTTTTTATATTTATTACACTTCACATTTTAAAACATTAAAACAATATGTTACAGATTTTCAAATAGCTAATGCATTTAATTATAAAATCTTTCCTGAATATCTTGAAAATAGCGAAGAAAAATTGTTAGAGTTTTTCACAACTGGGCAACATTTTGCTGATGTATATGCTGAAACTAATGCAACAAGTTCTAGTGTTTATTCCATTCTTTATATTACATTATTTAAATTTGTAGAAGAAGATAAATATATAATAAAAAAATGTAAGAACTGTGGTAAATACTTTATAACAGATAATCCTCGCATTAATTATTGTAATAATTTGTTCAAAGGCAACCAAACTTGCAGGGATATTGGGAATCAAATTGCTCAGAGAATTAAACAGGAAAACGAAATTATTTATGGCAAATATCGTAAGATATATGCAAAAAAATCAATGCTAGTAAAACGTAATCCTGATATAGAAGTTTATAAAAAAGATTATGAGAAATGGAAAAAGGAAGCTAAAGAATTTATGGACGCCATTAGAAGTGAAAAGAAAACTTATGAAGAATTTAATAAATGGCTAGAAGAAAACAAATAAAGGAAAAGTTTTTGCTTTTCCTTTATCGATCAAGTATCTCCTTACTTAATAACTTTATGGTTCCTATTTGCCTTTCAAACATTTTATCCCAAATATCTAAACATTCACTTGCTAATTTTTTCATTTCAAGTTCATTTTTCCCTTCTGTCTCATCATATAATGCTACAACAAGTTTGGATAATTCGTCTCCATAAAAATATATATTTTCTTGATTATATTCCTCATCTACAAATGATTTTAATACTCCTAAAATTATTTGTGAAAAATCTATTATTGATAATGCATTCTCTTCTATATAATTTATTAAAGCATGTATAGATTTTCTTCCAGAATTGCTTTTTGTAATTTCAATTAAAAATTCTTTGTCTCTTTTTAAATCAATATCTTTATCATAAAAAATTCTACTAATGAAATTTTCTAAATTACAATTATTATTATTAAAATTTAATATTACTTCTTTACATTTTTCATTATATTCCGTTGTATTAAAATAATTTTCTATCATTCTTATTATTTCTTGTTGTTGAATTTCATCCATGCTTTGTATATTTTTCATTATATCAACATACTCATTATTAACAATATACATTTCTGCAACACAGAGTGCTCCTATCTTTTTTAATTCTTTGTTATCTGAATAATATAAGTTTTTAATTATTTCTAATACTTCACCTCTATTTTTTTCTTCCTTGTACATTGCAAATAATAATCTTCTAGACTCCCAGAAACTCAAAAATCTATCATCTTGTTTATATAATTCAAGAATAATTGGTGAAGCCCATTCTTTGTCAATATAGAAAGAAGTATATAAACAATATAAACTTGCAAATCTAACCACTGGATTTTCGTCTTGTGATAGCTTTTTAATTGTTTCTTGGAATTGTTTAAACAATTCTTTTCTATTATATAATAAATGTGAAATTGTTCTTGCACTTGAACCCCTTACACAATTAAGGGCATTACTTTGAAGCATTTCAATACTTTTGATTTCTTTATCTTTGTCATCAGTAACATTTGGTTGCCCTAATATTGGGTCTTTATGATTAGTTGCTATAAATTTTAGTATTTCCAAAGTTTTATTTGACCAGTTAGTATCTTTCTTTTTTTCAAGAATCCAACAAATACTCTGTGCTCTATAAGTTAAATTATCACAAGGAAATTTTTCAAATAATTCTTCAAATAGCATAATTGGGATATCATCTAATTTTTCACTCGTTTGAAGTCCACTATAAAGAGCATCTATAAATTCATTTAGTATTATTGTACTATTACTTAATACTAATTTTATCATTCTCTTTGGTTCATTTGAAACTGTATGACTAAAGCTAGTAGCAAATTCTCTTAGATTACTTTCTATGAATCCACCTTCAACTTCTTTCCAATTATGATTTTCTTTTTCTCTTAATTTTTCATTTGATAGTAGTTTTATCCATTGCTTATCGCTTAATTTCTTTTTTGCTATTGGCGACCAAACAGATCCGCTATGCCCATCTGAATATTTATAGTAATTACTACCATTCTTAAATCTTCTTTGTAATATATTATGCAAATCCTTCGTTTTTATGTTTAATCTTTCTTCAGGTAAAAAAGGAATTAACTCTACTTGTAAATTTCCCCACCAGTCCCATGGCATTTTGCTACAAATATAATTCATTTTATATTCTCTTACTCTTTTATACATTTTAACAGAGTCTTTTTCATAAAAGTAATATATTTTATTTTCTATCTTTTCGAAGTATTTTTTATCACAGAATTTTAAATGTTTTTTTAATACTCTCTTTGTAATTAGTAATTCATCACCATTACCACTACTGATATCAAAAATGTTTTTTTCAAAATCCTCACATAAATAATCTATAATTTTGTCACTATAATTATTATCCAGTTTTTCAAATCCTTCTAATATAAATTCATTGAATATAGGATAACCTTTTCCCATATATTTTTCATATATATTCCAAAACTTTTCTGGTAATCTTTTTATCAAATTATTATTTGCTTTTTTAATAATATTTACAGCTGTTCTTTCAATACCTAAACTAAATTTATGTCTTCCACTCCATTCTCCCCAATATACATCTGTATCTTGTGGGATACTAGGTAACAACATATTTATAATTTCTTCATCTTTTTCAATTATAATTTCAGATTCTTCACTTACCAACTCTTCTTCATATTTATATAATCTTTTATTTTTATTATTTATATTATAGTCTAACCAAAATTTTATAAGTTTTATTGCTCTCATTTCATTGCTTTTGAATAATGATTTAAAATCAATGTAATCTTCACTTAATTCTGGATATTTTTCATATATTTTCATCCTCAATTCAAATATTTCATCTATTTCAGAGTTCACATCAAAGCTAAAACACCTGTATATTTTCTTATCGTATTCTTCTTTTTTGAATAAATGTCTCCCTATAAAATTCGATACCTCAGTATCATATTTATCAGATACACTTTTTAGTAAATTAATACAAAAATCTGTCTTAGACTCATCCTCAATCCAATTATCTAAAATTCCATTCTTTAAAAGTACTTTTATATATTGAAAGTTTGACTGAATAACATTATTAATAATATATTTCCCATATTTTTCATCATTGTAAAATTCCAATATAAATTTTTCAATTTCACTATCAATAATTTCAATTTGCCCAAGTACTTCAAAAAATACATGTTTTATATAAAATCTAATGCTTTCTGAACCTAAAAGTCTTTTCCCAAAATTTATAAAGTCTTCAGTACCTATATCAAGTAAGTCTTCAAGGAACATTTGAATTTGATATCTTCTTGATGGTGTTTGTTGTTCTATGTTCCCAACAATTTCTTCTATTGTCTTATTTTCCTGATACATATTAATCATTTCTACTTCTAGAAAATAATCTAATATTCTCTGGTGTGTAAAAGACACTGTTTGATCTTCAACAAATAAAAAACCATTAGATGAAAGATATTTTAATGCATTCTCATCTACATTTAATATTTTCTTGATTATGCTTATTCTTGACATATTATACATTTTTTTGACAATTTCATTTATACATTGTTTTATTAAAATATTATCAATTGTAACATCACTAGATTTTCTTAATAACTGTTCCCACCATTCTTCTATTAATTTATTAGTAGTATAACAATTATCATAACTTTTACTTTTATCTAAGTGTGTCCATATAAACAAGTTGCTTGGTATTTCTAATAATTCATTTAATTTTTTACTGTTATACTCATATTGCTTACCAACTACTTGCTTTACCAATTCTTTTGAAAATTTGTCAACTTGAATTTTATTCCATGTTTTTTCCTTATCTTTAAATAATGACCTAATATTATTATCATAATTTAAATCATATGATCTACACACAAGAATAATCGATATATTATTTTTTCTCTTAATGTTTATATTTTCAATCTCTTCAATAAGTTCTCTGCAAACAAATAAGGCATCTATAGAATTAGCTTGAGTCCATCTTAATGCATCTAGCTGATCTAATATTATAACTGCATTTCTATTTTTAGAAATACTATCTAGACAATAGCTTATTGAAGTAGGTAAGCCTAAATGTTTTCCCCATTCTTTTGTATTTATTTCCGGAACTCTTTTGTCTAATTTTATAGCTATATATGGTATATTATTACTTTTACATTCTTCCACTATAAGTTGCACAACACCACTTTTTCCATATCCAGCTTTACCATTAATAATTATCGATCCACCTTCATCAATTATTTTTTTACATTGTATGTATTCTTCTCTTTCAACTATTTCATTGTTAATTGGAATAAAAAATGAATCATATTCTCTATTTAATTTATCGATTGTAGGTGCAATTTTATCATCAAAAGCTAAATTGCTTAATTTTATATTTTTTTCATTAATGTATTGTTTTATTTCTACTAAGTCTATAGTTCTCCCCCAAATGTCATTATTAACTATAAAATCTAGTAACATATTGTATACACTATCTGCATCACCACAAAATAAATATTTAATTTTTGTCATTATAATATTTTTTAATTCTGCATCTGGAACTTGACGATAATATGTCCTTTTTAAATAATCTAATGATTTTATCTGATCTATTTCTTTAGTAATATCTAGCTCCATGCCTTTACAATAATCAAAATAAAACTTTTTTGTTTCTTCATTTGTTTTTAAAATTTGATTGTTATAAAAATCTTTTGCATCTCCTGAGGAATTTTTAGCCATACTTATAAGATCTTCTAATAGTACAAAAGAAATAGGAGAAACTATACTAACAGAATTCTTAGTATCTCTTTCAAGTTGAAATTTCCATGTTTTTAATATGTTATATTTGTTTATTGATGATAATGTCCATTTGTCCTTGTTAAAATTTCTACCTTTACATTGTTGTCCTTCTCTTGTTCCATCTTTATTTGTAATCCAAATGTCAATGCCATTTTCATCATCTCCAGTTGCCTCTATTATTACACTATATATTTCTTCATCTATAACTCTTAAAAGTTGTAATATAAAGTAGTTTGTTTCATATTTATTTCCTGCTTTATCAGTTCTTCCTCCTCTTTGATATGCCATAAGTACTCCTCCTCGTATTTTGTCAAATCATATCACATTTTTTATAAAAAATCCAGTAATTCCCAGATGTTGGTTACTTTGGTATTACTCATTTTGTATAACTATAAAAAAATTTAAGTTTCTTTTTGAAAACTATTGCAATTTGTTAACTATTATTGTATAATCTATTTGTTAACAATTAAATTAAATACTCCTCCCACCCATAGGTATGCTCGAAAGGAGGTGAAAATAGTAATGGCTGGGAGTATAGAAAAAAGAGGCAAAAATAGTTACAGGCTAATAGTATCTGAAGGATATGACTTACATGGAAAACCATTAATACATAGAAAGACTGTACACGGAACAAAGAAAGAAGCTGAAGTAGAACTTGCAAAATTTGTTACCGAAGTACAAAATGGTTTAGTTATAGATGGTAAAGCCTTGAGATTTTCTGAATTCGTTGAAATATGGAAAAGAGATTATGGTTCAAAAGAACTAGCACCCTCTACATATAAACGATATTGTAGAATGTTAGAAACAAGACTTCTACCTTACTTCGGACGTTTTTATATTAATAAAATTAAACCAACTGACATTATGAAATTCTATGATTTACTTGAAAAAGATACTCAATTAGTTAGAAAACAAGGCAACAATGGTGCAAAAACTAAAAAACCTTTATCTGGTAAAACTATTTTAGAACATCACAGATTATTAAGAGCAATGCTACACAAAGCAGTTTATTGGCAATTAATAGTTACAAATCCTGCAGAGCGTGTACAACCGCCTAAAGCTAGAAAACCAAAAAGGAAATCTTATGATGATGAGCAAACTAAAATCTTGTTAGAAAATTTACAGCAACTTTCTATAGAAGATACAAAATATAAAGTTGCAATCATCTTAACAGTTTTTACTGGTGTTCGTTTAGGTGAATTGATGGGACTTGAATGGCAAGACATTGATTTTAAAAACGGAATAATCTGTATAAATCGTTCTAGTCAGTATTTAGCTGATTTAGGAGTTTTTACAAAAGTACCTAAAACAGAAAGTTCTATAAGAGAGATTGCAATACCCGAATTTATCATTTCTCTGCTTGAGGAGTATAAGTTATGGTATGAAGATCAAAAATCGTTTTACGGCGAATTATGGACTGATTCTGATAGGTTATTTGTACAAGTTGATGGCAAGCCTATGCATCCATCAACAATCAGTAAATGGTTTGTAAAATATGTTGCACAGATTGGCTTACCTGTAATTAATTTTCACGGATTAAGACACACAAATGCAAGTTTACTAGTTGCACAAAATATTGATATAGCTGTTGTTTCTGCAAGATTAGGTCATGCACAAATAAGTACAACACTTGACTTTTATGTGCATCCACTACTATCTCATAACAGAAAAGCTGGATATGCACTAGAAAACTTACTACTGCCAACAAGGTCTTAATTTGAACTTTTTTCTAATTTTCACATAAGGCTAAAAAGCCGTTACAGTTTTCACGATATAAAAATAAAAGGCAACTAAATATTATGTTAGATTTCCCATTGCCTTTTATGATTTTTTAAAAAATATATAAAATTTTAATGATTTTTTATTAGAATTTAAGTAGTTTGAGGAGATTATCTTTCCCAACTTTTTCCCAAATCAACATAATAATGCTTAATTTTAGTGTTATTGTAAACCATTTGAGAATAACAAAAAATCACTAAAACCGTTACAGTTCTAGTGATATATACTTTGGTTGCGGGGGTAAGACTCGAACTTACGACCTTCGGGTTATGAGGGTTGCATAACATATTTTATTAGAAAATTTTAGGATATTTTTACTAATTGTATTTGATTTTAAGTAGTAATTAAATTTATTTTTTATATGTATTTTTTTATAAAATATGTGAATAAATTAAAAATATTAATAATTTATTTTTTATTGGATCGTGTGATAAAGTTCTTTCAAATATTTATTATGAAACTTTTCTAATATATAAAATGAGACACAAATTTACTACACAAATTTGTATCTCCTCTCAAATTATATTCCTATAAACATTTGAACAAAAACTTTACCATACACAGGACTATCCATTACCGCAATTCCTGTATATGTGTATTCTTTATCCAATATATTTTCCCTATGTGCCGGCGAATTTATCCATGCCTCTACTGCTTTTTCCGGGCTTATATTTCCTGCTAAATTTTCACCTGCAACATTATAGTATATTCCTGTCTTATCCATTAACTCAAATGGTGTTCCCAATATTGGTGAATTATGTGAAAAATACCCAACTTTCACTATATCTAGTGCTTTTATTCTGGCTGTTTTTTGAAGTTTTGAGTATGTTTTTAATTCTTCTAGTCCATTTTGTTTTCTATATTCATTTATTAGTTTCAGTGTTTCTTCTTCTTCCTCACTTAACTTTGGTTCTTTTTCGTCTACTATATATGCTTTACTTTCTGTTTCTGTATTTGTTTTGTTTATGATTTCTTCTTGATTATTACTTATGGCTAATGATATTGTTTCTATTAATAAAATAGATAAAATAAAAAATAAAATACCAATTTTAAGTTTAGATATTTTCATTTTATAACACATCCCCTATTTTTATTTTTTTATTATTTTTTTCTAGGTGTTTCTTATTATTTATCTTTTCTTATTTTTAGTATTTTTATTTATTGATTGTATTTTTTCTATTTAACTTTTGTGACATGCTTATTATATCATCCCTTTATTGTTATGTCAACCTTTTATGTATAAAATGTTGGATTTTTTTACAATAGTTACAATTCACAGTCTATAAAATCATTGTTTATGTTTTCCCCTTCCGCCCTTGGGCATATATGTATATGATTTTAAACATTTTCTCGACTCAATATGCAACATAAAAATTTCTACAGAAATTTATCATACTATGATAAATTCCCTAGAATACAAAAAAAGGACCAAAGGTTTTATCCTTTAATCCTTATTTTTTAAAACTTGATATAGTTTGTAGGGTCTACATCATTTCCATATCCACTAGCATTCCTAATTTCAAAGTGTAAGTGATGCCCTGTTGAGTTACCTGGATTAGGGTCAGATTCCGGATCTCCTCCCTCTAGTCCAATTACTGTTCCTTGGCTTACTTTATCTCCGGCTTTTACATTTAGTTTTGATAAATGTGCGTAGAAACTATATATTGTTTCCCCATTTACAATATGTTTAATTTCTATACAGTTACCAAATCCATTTTGTACTCCGGCGAATGTTACTTCTCCATCTGCTACCGCTAAGACTTGTGCATGATGTGTTCCAGCAATGTCTATACCTGTATGTTTCTTTACTACACCTGTTGTTGGGTGTGTTCTTGTTCCATAACTTGATGTTATTGTGTATTTGCAATTTAATGGTAATATTAAATTATCTTGTTCAAGACTTGTTACTGCAATTTGTGATTCTGGATCAACCCATTCTATTTCAGTGTCTTTCTTGTTGTAGTTTGCTTTTAGAATGTTTCTATCTAGATTATTAACTATTCCGTCTTCGTTTAAGTCATATTTTGCTTTTTCGTCTTTGTTGTTATCATCTATTGAACCATAGTTTTCTTTTAAGGCTACTACGTCGTCTATTTCAATTTCTCCGTCTTTTACTATGTCACCTGCATATATTGAAATGTCGTCTAATACAATATCTCTACCCCTTGAGATTACTATATTTGTAACTTTATATTCTAAATATGATTCTTTTGTTACTACAAAATCGTATGTGTCTGGTTCTACTTCTGTTGCAAATGTTCCGTCTGGTTCTATGTTTGTTTGTTTTACAATTTCTGTAGTTCCAGCTTTATAGATTGTTATTGTTGCATTTTGTTTTGTCTGGTCTACTGCTTGTGTTATGACTTTTCCTGAAATTGATTCTTTTCCTTTTATAATCCACAATTCTTTTTCTACAGTGTCACCTGCTCCATTTTGTGCTAATATTTTTAATATTGTTGTCTTTCCGTCTAATGTAACAGTTTTTTCTGCTTTTAAAATTATGTATTCAGTATCACCAATTTTTACTTTTGTTGTTTTTGATGTTGCTTCTGCTTTTACATTTGCTTGTTTATCGTCTTTATCAACATAAATTAAGTATAATCCGTCTTCTTGTGGTTCTACTTTTTTGTTATTTACACTTATTGTAAGTTGTAAATCTGATAGTTCTTCTACTTTATCAACTGTTGTGATGTTTAGTGTATATACTTTTTCTTTGTAGTTTGCGTCTGTTTTGTCTGTTCCATTTGATGCAGTGATTTTTATTGTGTATCCATTTGCTATGCTGTATGCTTTGTATGTACTAATTCCAAGTTCTGGGTTGTTGTCGTAAATACTTGCATATTCTTCTGTTTGATTAAATAGTATTGCTTTTATGTCTATATTTGTTTTTGTTTTTACAATATCTATTGTGTATTCTGTGTCATTTACTTTTGTTGCAATTCTGTTGTCTACATATACTTGTTTTAGTTCTAATGGGTCTGGCTCTCTAACTATGTTTACAACATATTGTTTGATTGTTCCAGATATTGATTTAACTTTTACAAATATAGTTTTTGTTTTTTCTGTTCCAATCTCTACTATGTCTGTGTTTGTTCCAATAGTCCAGTTGTTGTCATTAATACTTACTTTTGCGTATTTGTATTCTGGTACTGCTCTTAGATTTACACTTGTTGATGATTTTGGTACATAAACTGTGTATGTTCCGTCTTCTTCTTTTTCTATTTCTTTACTATCTGCAAAGATTTGTTTTAATCCTGCTTCTTCTAATGGTTCATTGTTTTTTATTAAGTATATAACATATTCTTTTTCTGTCTTTTCTCCGTTTTGTACTGTTACTGTTACTTCCTCTGTTGAGTTTTGTAGACTTATGTTTTTCTCTACTGTTGGGTTTTGGTATTCTGTTTCGCTGTTTGAGTCTTTTATTTTTACTTTTGATGTTTCAGAGTTTATTCCTGCCCATACAGTGACATTATCAGTGTTACTTGGTAATACTTTTATGTAGTGTCCATCTTCGTCTGGTGTTATTTCTTCGTTGTCAATTTTTATTGTTGCTTTTAAGTCTTTTATTATGTCTGGTTCTTCTACTTCTTTGATTATTAATTTGTAGTCTTTCTCTTGGTCTAATTCTTGTTTTCCTGCTTCCCCAAACATTGCTGTAACTTTTAATTTAATTTCTTTACTGCTTATATTGCAATTATTGTATGTGTTTTCTGCTATTGTTTTTGAATTGTCTTGTATTGATACATATTCTGTCTTTTTGCTTGCAATTCCTTGTATTGTAGCAGTTGTTGTTCCTTTCATAACGTCTATTTCGAATGTTGTTTCGTCTATTTGTGTTGCTTTTCTGTTATTTAGGTATACTTCTTTTAATCCTAAGTCATTTACTTGTTTATGGATTATTAGTTTATGTGTTGTAACAGTTCCGTCTTGTGCAGTTACTGTTATTGTTTTTATTGTATCTCCTGTTTCTGGTAGTATTATTGTTTCTTCTAGTTCGCCTACTTCTTCACTACCTCCCATTGTGACTTTTGCTAAAACGTCTTCTGTTGCTATTTTTACTTTTGCTGTTTCTTCGCTTGCTTTTACTGTTGTTTCATAGTCTCCGTTTTCGTTTTCAATAACGTGTTTTTTATTTACTTCTAACCATTGTATTTTTGTGTTATCTGATAGTCTTACTAATATAATGTTATATGTTTTTGTTGTTGTTCCGTCTTGTGAAGTTATTAGTATTGGTACTGTTATTGATGCGTCACTTAGGCTTAGTTTGATATTTTTTGTTGCTGTTGCTGTTTCTATTTCTTCGTCTCCAATTTTTATTGTTGCATATTTATTTTCTGTTATTGCTTTTATTTGGACATTTGATTTTTCTTTTGAAATTGACATTATGTATGTTGGAATTTCTGTGTCTCCTGTGAAGTTGTTTATTATGTCTTTTCCGTCTACATATATGTGTTCTGCATTTGCATTATCTGACATTTTGTATATTTTTACTGTGTATTCTTGTTCTCTTCCTGTTTCAGATATTGCTGTAAATGTAACTGTTACTTCGTCTTTATCCTTTGTATTTATGTTTCCTATTGATAATAGTCCTTTTCCTTCTGATTCTCCAGATTTTATTGTTGTATATTTACTGTTTGATTCTATTGCAAGTGTTATATCTTCAACATCTTTCTTTATATATTCTGTATATGTATGTGTTTCTGCATCATATTCTGTTATTTGTTTTTCTCCGTTTTTTACGGATTTTATTGTGTTATCATTTGATACTAGTGTAATCTCTAATTCTTTTGTTTGTGTTTGTGTGTCTGGGTCTTGTGGTTTTACATTGATGTTTAGTTTTATTACTCTTTTTCCATTTTTAAATGTTACTGTTGAGTTTGCTGTGTTTTCAAACCATTCTGTTCCATCACCTATTTGTACTTTTGCTTTTTCATTATTAGAAATTACTTCTATTTCTGCTTCTTGTTCGTCATTGCCATTGTCTGATACTTGTACCGCATATTTTCCGTCTTGTTCTTTTACTACTTTTCCATTTACTTTAATAGATGCTATTGTGTTGTCTGTTGAGTATTTTATGATGTTTACATGGTATGTTGTGCTTTCTCCACTTTCAGATTTTACAATAATGTCTACTGTTGTTTTTTCGTTTGCAGTTGATATTGTTTTTGATAATACTTGTGTTGCTGTTTCTCCTGCTATTTCTACTGTTGCACTGTCACTTGTTGTTACTACTTCTACTGATGATTCGTCTTTGTTTCTTTCTATATATTTTGTGTATGTGTTTGTGCTTGAATCATATTCGTCTGGTTTTGTGTTGTTTATTGTTATTTGGCATGTTGTATCAGTTGATTTTCTTTCTATTTCTAGTATATATGATTTACTTGTTTCTCCGTCTTGCGCTGTTATTGTTATTTTTAATTTTGTCTTTTTGTCTCCGCTTAATTGTATTTCTTTTTGTATGCTTCCTGTTTCTTCTCCTATTGTTTCTATTTTTACTTTTGCATGACTTTCTGTTGCTTTGATATATACATTTGCGTTTGTTGCTGTTGTTGTGGTTGTTGCGTAATATTCATTATTCATGTTTATTGCCTCTTTGTTGTCAACTTTTATTGTTTCTAAATCCGCTTCGTGTGATTTTTCTTTTATTATTACGCTATATGTTTTTGTTCTGTTTTCGTCTTTTGGGTCTTGAACTTTTATTAATATTGTTGTTTCTTCTTTTGTTATTGGAATATTTATAATGTGTGTATTATTTGCTTCTGCTTTACTGAAGTCGTCTGTTCCAACTTTTGTACTTACTAATGCTATTGGGTTATTTGGTACTATTGTTAGTCCAACTTCGGTTACGCCTTTGTCAATATATGTAATGTATGTTCCATTTTCTTTTTCACATTCAACATCATTTGCTTTTATACTTGTTATTCCTAAGTCTGTTACTTTGTTTATTGTTATTTCGTATGTGTTTTCTTCCCCATTTTCTGCTTTTACTGTAATGTTGAATTTTTGTGTGTCTGCTTGTGTTTCTATTGTTGCTTTTGCAGTGTTTGTTGTTGAGTATTCGTTTTGTCCAATTTTTACTGTTGCAAATTCATTTTGTGCTTTTGCTGTTATTTCTACGTTTTGCATCGTGTCTGGTAATTCTATTGTGTAACTGTTTTCTGCTGTTTTTAATATGTTTTCTGCTGTTAATCCTTTTGCACTTATTGATTCTAGAATATTATTTGATGAATTTCTTACAAGTGTAACTGTATAATTTTCTTGTGTTCCGTCTTGGGCTGTTACTTCTATTGTTGCTGATGTTTGTTCTTCTGTTGTTACTATTGTTTTTGTTGCTTTGCCTTGTTCTTTTAGGCTTCCGTTTATTGATATTGTTGCTAATGTATCTTTTAATATTCCTGTTAAATCAACACTTTCGTTGTTACCAATTTTTACTGTTGCTTTATTGTTTTCGTCAAATGTTATTTGTTTTGTTTCAGTTTGGTTGTTGTTTACCATTGTTATGTTTGCTTCTAATTTTGTGTTATTTGATAATTTATTTACAACAACTTCGTATTGTTTTGATGTTCCATCTTCTGCTGTTATTTTTCCTTCAATATAGTTTATATCATCTGGTGTTGTAACATTTGATTTTTGTTTTTCAAATTCTGCTACAGAATCGTTTATGCTTACTTTTGCTAATTTATTGTTTGCTATTGCTTCTACATCTACAGATTTTGTGGTATATTTTTTGTTTACATAGAATTTTCCGTCTTTTTTGTTTGCTTCGATTACTTCATTATCAACTTTTATCATTGCTAGTTTGCAGTCATCTGATTTGTTTCCTACTGAAAGTTCATAGTGTTCAACTGTTCCGTCTTGTGCAGTTACTTTTATTTGTACTTTTACTGTTTCTGCATTTTTCATAATTGTTGCACTTGATGTTCCTACTACTTCTGGACTTTCTTCTATTTGTACTTTTGCTTTTGGGTCTTCTGGTATTACATATACTTCAAAACTTGTTTCTTCTTTGTTTATTCTTGTTTCGTATTTGTTTGTTGGAACTGCTTCTGCTTCTTTTCCGTTTACTTTTACACTTGATAATTTGATATTATCTGGTAATGCGTAAACTATTAATTTGTATTCTTTTTGTGTTCCGTCTTCTGATTCTGCTGTTATGTATGTTACTATTGATTTTCCTTGCATTTCTACATCTCTATATGTTGCGTTTTGTTCTTTTTCGTATGTGTTTATTCCAACTTTCGTTTTTTCTTCTTCTGTTATTGCACCTATGTTTACTTTGTTTGTTAATTTATCTAGTGTGTATTCATATGTGTCTTTTTCTGTTTTGCTTAGTGTTGCTTCTTTTCCGTCTACTGTTACTTTCTTTAGGTTTTTGTTTCCATTTTGACGGTTAATTTTTAGTGTGTATTCTTCTATGTCTCCATTTTGTGCTCTAACATTTATTTTTATTGTTGTTGGATTGTTGCTTACTGTTATTGTTCTTTGTGTTGTGTTTTGTTCATATTCTTCTTCGTTGGCACTTATATATGCTAATTCGTAGTTGGTTACTCCTATTACTTCTATTTCTTGATATTCCTCTGGAATACTTACTTCGTAAATATTTGTTCCTTCTACTCTTTTTGCAATTTTTGAAAATTCTGAGTTTCCTACTGTTATTGATTTTATGCTTACATCTGCTGATGGTTTTTTGATGTTTACTGTATATTCCTTTTTGTTTTCTGCATTATTTGGGTCTGTTACTATTATTTTGTATGTTGTATCACCATCCAATTCTACTTGTGCTGTTGTTGTATGGACTTCTGATGTTTGTTCCCCAATGCTTACTAGGTCACTGTCGTTTATTGTTACTGCTGTTATTTCTGCTGTTTTTGCGTTTTGACCAATATATGCATTATATATGTTTCCTATTGGATTTATTACTGTTCCATTTACTGTTACTGCAAGTAGTCCTAAGTTGTTTTCTGTTCCTTTTTTATCAATAATTAGTGTATATTCTCTTTCGTTTTCTTTTGCTGTAACATATATTTTTACTATTGTTTGTTCTTTTAGTGTTGATATAGTTTTTGTTGCAACATTTGTTTCTATTCCTAAATTGTTTATTTGTACTTCTGCAGTTTTATATAAACTTGTTGCACATATTTCTGATGTTTCTTGGTCTGCTTCTATTATTGCTTTATATGTGTCTCTGCTTATTTTTGTTGCCTCTACTCCATCTACTTTTACATTGTCTAATTCTGTTAATGCATCTTCTTTGTATATTGTTAATGTGTATTCTACTATGTTTCCACTTTCTGCTGTTACTTCTATTGGTATTACCTTTTTATTTCTAGTTTGCATATCTACTGTTTTTGTTGTTTGTTTTATTTCTTTTACTCCGTTGTCTATGCTTACTTGTGCATTTGAGTGTTGTGTTATTGCTGTTATTTCTGGTTTTACCGTTGAATTTGGTATTATTATTTCATATTCTTTTGCCCCTATTGATGTTGCTTCTACCCCATTTATTGTTAGATTTTTTAATCCAGCATTTTCTGAAACTACATCAATTGTTAGTATGAAATCTACTATTTTACCGTTTGTTGCTTTTACTCTTATTTTTACAATTTTAGGATTTGTGTCTAGTTTTACGTCTTGCATTAATGTTCCTGTTACATATGTTGCTCCTTGGTCTATACTTATGCTGTCTGTTGCGTCTTTTGTTGTTATTTTTATTGTTCCTGTTCCATCTCTGTTTGCTACAACTGATACTCCATATTTATTTTCGCCAACTAGGTTTGCTGTTTTGCCGTTTACGTATATTGTGTCTATTCTTTGTTCGTCTAATGGTTGTACAACTCTTAAAGCGGTTGCTTTTGCACCTGTTGTTTTGTCTGTTGCTGTAATTGTTGCTTCACCCATGTCTTGAGCGGTTATTACTCCATTTTCTACTGTTGCTACATCTGTATTGCTTGATGACCATTCGTAGTCTGTTAGTTTTTTTGTTTCGTTGTTGAATACATTAAATATATTTGTTTGTAATGATACTTTTTCTTCTTCTGGTTGTTTCATTGTTCTTGCTTCAGGAATTATTTTGAAGTTTCTGTCTCCTACTAATGTGAAGTTGAAACTATCGTCATATGTGCTGTTTCCTAATTGTCCGTATTCATTGTTTCCAGCAGCATATACAAATCCTTGTGCATCAATTACATAATTATTTTTGTATCCCGCTCCTAATCCTATGTATTGTTTTTCTGGTGTTGTTATTTTTTGTATTTTTTCTGAACTTGTGTTGGTTCCGATTCCGGCTTGTCCATTTTTGTTGTTTCCATATGTGTATGCATTTCCATCTTTGTCTAGTAACATTGTGCTTTCGTCTGTGCTATTTATGTCTACGATTCCTTCTGTTGCTATTTTTTCTTGTTGTTTTTCTTCTTCTTTTGCGTATTTGTATATTTTTTCTGTGCTTCCATCTGTTTTTAGTACTACTATTGCGTTTTTCATACATTCAACTTTTACTGTATTTTCTGTGTCATATACTACTTGTGGTTGTGTATAATATAGGTTTGTGGCAGGTTGTATTAATTGTCCATATTTGTCTTTGTTATATACATGTTTTGCTATTTGTTCTGATGTGTTGTCACCAAATACATATACTTTTCCAGTTGAGTCTACAATTGATGTCATATTTCCGGCTGCTGCTATTGAAATTATTTCATTTCCTACTCCATTTATTTTTTCTGGTATTGTTACTGTTTTTGTTTCCCCATTTCCTAATTGTCCTGAACTGTTTAGTCCCCATGTATATAGTTTTCCTTGGCTGTCTAGTGCAATTACATGATTTTCTCCTGCTGCAATGTCTACTATGTTTTCTAATGATTGTACTTGTATTGGTTTTTTGGCAGATGCTCTGTTTCCTTGTCCTAATACACCATATGTGTTATCTCCCCAAGCCCATACTGTTCCGTCTTCTCTTATTGCTACTGTAAATCCTTTTCCTGTGTCTATTTTTTTGTATGTTGATAGTATGTTTGTTTGACTTGGTATGTTTGTTGGTATTAATTTGTCGTTTCCTAATTGTCCGTCTGAGTTATATCCAAATCCCCATGCACTTCCATCTGATTTTAGTATTGTTGCATAATTATCTCCTCCTGATATTTCTGGAGCGACTTTTTGCCCTTTTTCTATAACTCTTACTATTATTACATTTTCTTTTCCTGTTTCTTTTTCTGTTGCTTTTACCCATGTTGTTCCAACTTTTTGTCCTGTAATTGTTCCTTTTGCGTTTACTTTGGCAATTTCTTCGTTTATAGTTTCATAGCTAAAGTCGTTATACATTTCGTCTTCTTTAAATACATTAAATGTGTATTTTGGTGTTATTTCTATTTGTTTACTTGAATTTACATTTAATGTTATTTCTTTTTCGTTTGCGTATGATGAGTCATTTCCTATTTTTACTGGTATTCTACTGTTTGTTTTTGTTTTTATGTTTTGTATTCCATGATAATAGTCTCCCCATGCATATACTTCTCCATCATATCTTATTGCTACATTATATGTGTTTCCACTTGATATGCTCATCATATTGTCTATTGTTTTTATTTGTGTAAATAATACTTTGTTTTCGTCTGTTCCTATTCCTAGTTCTCCTTGTTCATTTGAACCTGTTGAATATAGTATTTTGTTCGAATTTAGTATTATTGTTTGATTTTTTCCAGCGGATATGTCCATAATGTCTCTTATTCCTGATACTTTTGTTGGTGTATTTGTGTTTTTGTTGTTTCCGTTTCCTAATTGTCCTTTTACATTATAACCAAATGTATATATTTCTCCTTTTGTTGTTAATAGAACACTATGATTGTCACCTGCTGATATTTTTCCTATTAGTTCATTTAGTTTTATTTCTTCAAATGTGTTTGTTTTTCCTTCTGCATTTGCTGTTTGTCCATATACGTTTAGTCCTGATGCCAATACTTTTCCACTTGTTGTTAACAATAGTGTATGATTTTTTCCCATTGAGATGTCTAATATATCACTTACGTATGGTAGCATTGTTGGTTCTTGTACGTTTTGGTATGTTCTTGTTCCTAATTCTCCATTTGCGTTTAATCCCCATACATATACATAACCGTCTTTTGTTAATGCCATACTTTGATTATTGTTTGCTGCTATTTTTTTGATGTTTGTTATTCCTAATTTCACTGGTGTGCTTGATGTTGTTCCTAATGCGTAGTTTGCATTTGCTCCCCATCCCCATACGTTTCCTTCTGTGTCTAGTGCTAGGTTATGTGTGTTTCCTATTGCTATTTGTTTTATTTTTGTATTTTCTGGGAATGCTACTTGTACTGGTATGTCTGTTGATTTTGTTGTTCCATTTCCTAGTTCATAACTTGAGTTTAATCCATAACTCCATACTGTTCCATTTGCTTTTAATATTACTGTGTGTGAACCATTTGTTAGTGCCATTGGTTCTATTTCTACATTTTCTGGTAATACTGTTACTTGTGCTATGCTTGTGTAGTCTGTTCCTTCTTTGTTTACTTCTATTGTTGTTTTTCCTGTTTGTATTCCTGTTATTGTTCCATTTTGTGTGATGTTTGCTATGTTTGAATTTCCAGTTGTGTAATTCATTTGGCTATTGTCTACTACGTCTTTTATTACATTAAATGTTTTGTTTGTTACAGTTAAATTATATTGTTCACCTGGATGTATTGTTATATTGTTTGAATTTAGTCCAACATCTTCTCTTCCTACCAATGTTAATTCATCTGTTGTGTTATATAGTTTATTTCCTAGTGCTCCGTATTTTCCAAGTCCCCATGTGTAAACAAATCCGTCTTTGTTTATTATTGCACCATTATTTTGACCTGCATCAACAGATATTGCTTTATTTATTCTGTCGTTTTTCTTTGGTAGCATTTGATTTGTGTCTTGTGTAGTTGCTAATTTATAGTTTTCGTTTGCTCCCCATACATATGTTGTTCCGTCTTTCATTAATGCTATTGAAAATTGTTTTCCGGCTTTTAGTTCTTTTATATTTTTTATTGCGTCTGTTCCGTATTCGTTTTGTATGAATACTGGTTTTGATGCATTTTTTGAGTTTCCTTGTCCTAGTTGTCCTTTTTCGTTGTTTCCAATTGCATATCCTTTTCCATCATTTCTTAGGAATAGTGTGTGATTGTATCCTTGTGATATTCTTATTACTTTTTCTGCTTCTATTTGTGTATAATCACTTATTTTGTATACTTTTCCTGTTTGATCTGCTGCATAGTCTGCTGATATGTCTATAATGTTTTCTAGTTTGCTTAGTTTTGTTGCTGTACTTTCATATCCATATCCCCATGCCCATACATTTCCTTCTGTGTCTAGTGCTATTGTTTTGTTGTTTCCACTTGTTATTTTTACTATTTTTGTTAGTGGTGTTCCATTATTTTTTATTACTTGAACTGGTTTATTTCTGTTTGATCCTGTTCCATCTCCTAGTTGTCCATATCCATTGTATCCCCATGACCATACTGTTCCGTCTGCTTTAACTGCCATAGTATTTTCGTTTCCTACTGTTATATCTATTACATTTTCTAATGCTGTTACTTTTACTGGGGTTGCTTTTGCGTTGTTATCTGCTGTTCCTAGTTGTCCATATGTATTGTTTCCCCATGTCCATACTGTTCCGTCTGCTTTTAATGCTACTGTGTGTGTGTTTCCTACTTCTACTTTTGGTACAGATTGTTTTCCTTCTGGTACTACGTTTACAAATATTGTTGCTGTTTTGTTTGTTATTTTGTGTGTTACAACAATTTCTGCTTTTCCTATTTCTTTTCCTGTTATTATTCCGTCTTCATCAACTGTTGCTATGTCTGTGTCTAATGACATAAATGTCATATTGTCACTATCTACTTTGTCTGTTATTAAGTTGAATTTGTTGTCTAGTGATGCATTTACTTGTTTTGTTTCATTTTTTTCTACTGATATTACGTTAGAACCTACATTTACATATGTATCTCCTATTACTGTAAATACATTTCTTGTATTTGTTGTTCCGTCTCCTAATTCTCCATATCTATTGTATCCTGTTGTGTATACAAATCCTGATGTGTCTGATGCGATAGAGTGATATGTGTTTGTGTTTGCTAGTTTTATGTCTTTTGCATTTGTTGCTTTTCTTGCAACTGGTATAGTTGATGTATATTCTCCTGTTCCTAATTGTCCGTTTGCACTGTATCCACATGAGTATATTTCACCATATTTGCTTACCATCATTATGCTATTGTTTCCTGATGATATTTCTACAATGTTTTCTATTGTTTTTTGTTCTTTTGTTTCGTTTCCTTCTGTGTCTAATGTTATTTCTTCTGCTTGTACTTTTACTGGTTGGCTTGAGTTTGTTGTGTTTCCTTGTCCTAATTGTCCATATCCATTATATCCCCATGCCCATACATTTCCTTTTGTGTCTAATGCATAATAACTATTATCTGTTGAAGCGACTTCTACAATATTGTTTATGCCAGCTATTCTATTTGGGTTATTTGCAAGTGTCCATACTGTTCCATCTTCTGCTAACATTATTTTTCCTGAAGCTGATACTATTTTGTTGTATGTTTTTATTTTTGTTGGTTCTTTTGAATATTCATATCCCCATACATATACTTCACCTTTGTTGTTTATTGCTATACTTGTGTTTCCACTTATATATACTTTTTTGATGTCTTTTAGTTTTTCTATTTTTGTTGGGATGTATTTGTTTTCTGTTGTTCCATTTCCTAGTTGTCCATATCCATTATATCCCCATGCCCATACATTTCCTTCGGCATCTAGTGCTAAGTTGTAATAGTATCCTGCTGCTATGTCATTTATGTCGTCTAATGTTTTTTGTGCTTTTGTTGTTGTTGTAACTATTGAACCGTCTGGTGATGTGCTTTGTATTACTTCTGTATATTCTCCTTTTTCTACTTGTGTTGGTTCTGTTATATATGCACTGTTTGCTACTCCATTTCCGATTTCTCCATTTGAGTTATCACCCCATGCCCAAATAGTTCCATCTTGTTTTAGTGCTAGTGAGTGTATATTTCCTACTACAACTTTTTCTGCGGTTTTTTTGTCTTCTCCTATTACATTTACTTTTACTACTGCTTCGTCTTCTCCACTAACTGATTTTAGTGTTATGTATGCTTTTCCTTCTTTTTTAGCAGTTACTTTTCCTGTGTATTTGTCAACTGTTGCTATGTCTGTATTTGAACTTACATATTTAAATCCGTTGTTTGTTGCTTCTTCATATAATAAGTTAAATCCATATATTGTTTTTGGTTGTATTTGATATGTTGGATTTGATAGTTTTAGTGTTACTTCTCTTTCTGCTAATTCTATATATTGTGTTGATATTGATTCTAAGTAGTTTATAGAGTTTGTTGAGCCATCACCTAATTCTCCATATCCATTGTATCCTATACTCCATACTGTTCCGTCATTTTTTGTAATTTCTGTATTGTATGTTCCTCCTGATACTATCATTACGTCTGTAAAGTCTTGTCCTTCTTTGTCTTTCATATATGTTGCTAGTGTTTTTATTGTTTTGTCTCCTGTTGCTAATTGTGCATAGTTGTTTAATCCCCATGTTACTACTTTTTCTTCTGATGTTATTGCATATCCTGAATAGTATCCTTCGTTTATTGCTGTTATGTTTGATAGACTTCCTTCTTCTGATGTTAGTTGTTGTGGTACTGCTCCACCTACATTTGTTAGTGCGTTGTATGTGTTGTTTCCAAATCCCCATACTGTTCCATCTAGTAATAATGCAATTGTGCTATTTACTGGACTTGCTGATACGTCTGCTACTTCGTCCAATATTGGATTTTGTGTAAATGTTGCTCTATTTGATGTTGTTCCATCTCCTAGGTTTCCATATCCGTTGTATCCTGCTACCCATAGTTTGTTGTTACTGTCTATTGCAAAACTTGATACATTTGAGGCTTCTATTTTTGTTATTTTTTCTAGTGCTTGTACTTTTACAGGTAATGTTCTTGTGTTTGTATCTCCTAGTCCTAAGTTTCCATATCCATTATATCCCCATGCATATACATTTCCGTCTTTGTCTAATGCTAGAGAGTAACTGTCTCCTGCCGCTACTGCTATGATGTTTTCTAATACACCTTCCCCATCTGGTGATTTTACTTGTACTTTTGTATATGATGATGTTGTTGTTCCATTTCCTAGTTGTCCATAATTGTTGTATCCCCATGTCCATACATGTCCATCTTTGTCTACTGCAACTGTATGTGCACTTCCAAGTGCAATTGATACTATATTATTTATTCCTGTGTATGTTGGTAGTATTTTGTTTGATGTGTCTCCTGTTCCTAGTTGTCCATATCCATTGTATCCATAACTCCATACTTCTCCGTTTGCTTTTAGTGTTACTGTTGAGTAGTTATAGTTTTCTATTTGTGGGAATGTTAGGTCTTCGTTTCCTAGTACATATACATCTACTGTTGATTTTTCTCCTGAGTAAACATCTGTTACTGTTGCTTGTGTTTTTCCTTTTTTAAATGATGTTACTTTTCCTGTGTTTTTACCTATTTGTGCTATGTTTGAATTTTTAATTGAAAATTCAAATTTTTGGTTGTCTACAGAATTATATAATAGGTTAAATCCTGCTATCATTTTTGCTGATATGTCTTCTGTTTTTCCTATTCCTTTTATTCTTATTGGTGATTTATCAAAACTTATTCTTGATTTGCTTATACATATGTATTCTGTTCTGTTTGTTATTGATCCATCTCCAACTTGTCCTAGGTTGTTTTTTCCTACTGTCCATACTTTTCCGTCTTTTCTTACTATTGTTGTTCCTTCATTGCTTACTGCTACATCTATTATTTCGTCTACTTTGTCTCCATCTTTATTGTATTTTAGTTCTGTTGCTAGTAATGCATTTGTTGTGTTTCCATTGCTTAGTTGTCCATATCCATTATATCCCCAAGCCACTGCTGTTCCGTCTTTTTTTATTGCTATTGTTGTTTCGTTTCCTGCTTCTATTTGTTTTACATTGCTTAGGTATTTTGGTTCTTTTGTTTCTTCTTCTATACTTTCAATTACTTTTCCGAATTTGTTTCTTCCATTTGTTGTGTTATTTCCTAGGTTTCCATATCCGTTGTATCCACTTGAGTATACTTGTCCTTTAGAGTCTAATGCTATTATTGTATTGTTTTCTACTGCTACATCTACTATGTTTTCTAATTCCATTACTTCTGTTGGTACATATAGGTTTGATGTATTTCCATTTCCTAATTGTCCATATCCATTGTATCCCCATGTGTATAATTTTCCGTCTGCAGTTACTGCAGTTGATGTTTGGTTTTTGCCTGCTATTTTTATTATTCCGTCTAATTTTATTTTTATTGGTGTTGCAGTTCCTGATGTAGTTCCATTTCCTAATTGTCCGTTTCCGTTGTATCCCCATGTGTATAATTTTCCGTCTTTTGTTAGTGCCATAGAGTTGTATGTACTTCCTGCTATTTGTGATATGTTTTCTAGGCCTGGTATTTCCTCTGGTTTTGTTGTGTTTCCGCTTCTTCCTAATTGAGAGTATGAGTTTGTTCCACAAGAGTATACTTTTCCGTCTTTTGTTAGTAATAGTGTGTGACTATCTCCTACTGCTATGTCTATTACGTTTTCTATGTCTATTTTTGTTGGTTTGTATCTGTTGCTTGTGTCTCCTAGTCCTAGTTGTCCATTTGCATTATATCCCCATGCCCATACTGTTCCATCTGCTTTTAATGCTATTGTGAAGTTTTGTCCACTTACTACTTTTGGCATAGCTATGTCGTCTTTTCTTAATACTTCTACTGTAACTATTGCTTTGTTTGGTAATTTGTTTGTGCTTACTTCTATTTTTGTTGTTCCATAATTTTGTGCTGTTACCATTCCGTTGTTATCTACTGTTGCAATGTTTGTATCTAAACTCTTATATTGTAGTTGTTCCCCTTCAACTTGGTAATATAATAAGTTAAATCCTAAATCTGTTGCAGCATTTATTTGTTTTTGATTGTTGTTACTGTTTAAGTTTAATATTATTCTTTGGTCATCTACTTCAAATTTTGCTTCTGAAATATTTGCTGGGTTTATTGTTGTGGTTGTTGAGTCATCTCCCATTTCTCCATTTCCATTGTATCCAACTGTGTATACTAATCCTAGGCTATCTGCTATTGCTGATGTTTGATATGATACATTTGTCGTGCTTGCTGTTGTTATTATGTTTTTGTCTGTTTGTGCTTTTTCTAGTTTTGTTCTTGTTGTTGTGTTTTTTGTGAATAATTGTCCATAGTTGTTGTATCCTGTAACATATATTCCTGCATCATCTGGTGTTTCGCTGTTTCTTGTTATTATACTTGAATATCCATTTGCTGATACATTTTCTACATCTGTTACTTTGTTGTTTTCTGTGTCTATCATTTGAACTGGTAAATATCTTGTATTTGTTGTTCCATCTCCTAATTGTCCATATCCATTGTATCCTACAGACATTGCTGTTCCGTCTTCCATTGCTAATAATGTGTGTATTGTTCCGGCAGATACTTCTTTTACTCCATATAGTATTCCTGTGTTATTTGAGTTTTTCATTTGTTGTGCTACACCTGTTGAGCCTGTTGCCCCTGTTCCAAATTGTCCATATCCATTGTATCCTACAGACCATACACTTCCGTCTGCATCTAGCATTGCTAGGTAGTTTTCTCCTGATGATATTTGGATTATATTTGATACTTTTTGTACTTTTTGTGGTAATGTGTGTGCACTATTATCTCCATATCCTTGTCCTAAGTTTCCATAGTAGTTATATCCCCATGAATATACTGTTCCATCTGATTTTAATGCATATGTCATACAATTATTTGCTGCTATTTCTATTATGTCTGTTAAATATCCTTTTCCTGTTGAGTCTTTTACTTGTACAAATTCGTTTGAATTTGTTGTTGTTCCATTTCCTAATTGTCCGTATCCATTATATCCTGATGCCCATACTGTTCCGTCTGATTTTAGTACTACTGTGTGATTATTTCCTGACGCTACATCTATTGCATATACTTTTTGTGTATTATCAGATGAGTCATAAATGTTTGTTTTTGTTGGTTTTAATTTTGATGTCTTGTCTGTTGTTCCTAATTGTCCATATCCATTGTATCCCCATGTCCATATTTCTCCATTTGCTTTTAGTGCTGCAAAGAAGTTTCCTCCAGCTGTTATTTTTGGATATACTTTTCCTTGTGTTCCATTTACATTTACTTTTACTGCTGCGTGTGCTCCTGTTCCTTGGTTGTATACTTTTATGTATGTTTTTCCTGTTCCTGTAGCAGTAACTATTCCATCTTCTGATACTGTTGCTATGTTTTCGTTACTTGAAGTGAATTTACAACTTGTTTGTTCTAATTTGTCATATAATAGGTTGAATCCTGCTGTAATCTTGCATGTTATTTTGCTTCCTGTGTCTCCTGCTTTTTGATAGTTTATTACTGATGGTGTTGCTTGTAGTTTTACTTTGCTTATACATGTTGGTGTTGTTGTGCTTTGTGTTGTTCCGTCTCCTATTTCGCCTTCTGCATTATATCCAGCGGTATATACCATACCGTCTGCGTCTACAATTGCTCCTGTGTTGTATCCATCATAGTTTCTTGTTAGTGCCATTGTTAGTATGTCTTTGTCTGTTTCTACTGGTGTTCCATATGTTTTGTATGATGTGTCTTTTGTGAATAATGCTCCATAGTTGTTCATTCCGCCTACATATAGTCCTTGGTTTTCTCCGTCTTTGTTTTTGTTTCTTGATACAAATGTTGAGTATCCTGCTGATTTTATGTGTTTTGCGTCTGTTATTGCTTTTCCGTCACTGTCTTTTGCTTGTACTATTACTGATTTTGAGTTTGTTGTTCCGTCCATTAGTTGTCCATATCCATTATATCCTGTAGACCATACTGTTCCGTCTTCTTTTAGTATTGTTGTGTGTTGGTCTCCAGCAGATATTTCTTTTACTCCATATAGTATTTTTGTTCCTGTTTGGTCAAGCATTTGTTGTGGTAGTGAGTAGTTTGATGAGTTGTTTGTTCCTAGTTGATAGTTTCCATTGTATCCTACTTGCCATACACTTCCATCTGCGTCTAGTAAAGCGATGTGATTTTCTCCTGCAGATATTTGGATTATATTGCTTACTTTTTGCATTTGGATTGGATAACAGTTTGCATTATTTGATGTTGTGTATCCTATTCCGAATGTACCATAGTAGTTATATCCCCATGAATATACTTTTCCATCTTTTGTTAGTGCATAACTTGATACGTTTCCAGCCGTTACTCCTATTATATTTTTTAATTCTTCTCCATCTTTGTTTAATTTTACTTTGCGTAATATGTTTCTTGATGATGTAGTACCATCTCCTAATTGTCCATATCCGTTGTTTCCTGTTGTCCATACTGTTCCATCTGCTTTTAATACTACTGTGTGATTGTGTCCTGTTGCTATATCTATTGCATCTGTTACGTTTTCGTATGTTTTTTCTCCGTTTTCATTTTCTACTTCTTGTATCATTTGTGTTGGTTCTGTTTTGTTTGTGTAGTCTTTTGTTCCTAGTTGTCCATATCCATTGTAGCCCCATCCCCATACAGTTCCATCTGCTTTTAGTGCTACAAAGTGGTTGTATCCTCCTACTACTTTTGGTTGTGTATTTCCTTGTTTTCCATTTACATTTACTTTTATTGCTGCCCATATGTCGTTTTCTATGTTGTGTATTTTTATAAATGTTGTTCCTATTCCAGTAGCAGTAACTGTTCCATTTTCTGATACTGTTGCTATTTTTTCGTCTATTGTACTAAATTTGTATGTTCCACCTTCTATAGAGTCTTTTATTAGATTGAATCCCATTGTCATTTTGTATGTTATTTTTTCACTGTTGTCTCCTATGTTTTTGTAGTTGATTATGTTTGTATTTGTTTCTATTTTTAGTTTGCTTATACACCATGGTGTTGTTAGATTTTGTGTTGTTTCATTTCCCATTTCACCATTTGCGTTGTATCCAACTGTGTATACTTTTCCGTCTTGGTCTACAATTGCTCCTGTGTTGTATCCATCATAGTTTCTTGTTAGTGCCATTGTTAGTATGTCTTTGTCTGTTTCTACTGGTGTTGCATATGTTTTGTATGATGTGTCTTTTGTGAATAATGCTCCATAGTTGTTCATTCCGCCTACATATAGTCCTTGGTTTTCTCCGTCTTCATTTTTGTTTCTTGATACAAATGTTGAGTATCCTGCTGATTTTATGTGTTTTGCGTCTGTTATTGCTTTTCCGTCACTGTCTTTTGCTTGTACTATTACTGATTTTGAAGTTGTTGTTCCATCCATTAATTGTCCATATCCATTATATCCTGTAGACCATACTGTTCCGTCTTCTTTTAATATTGTTGTGTGTTGGTCTCCAGCAGATATTTCTTTTACTCCATATAGTATTTTTATTCCTGTTTGGTCAAGCATTTGTTGTGGTAGTGAGTAGTTTGATGAGTTGTTTGTTCCTAGTTGATAGTTTCCATTGTATCCTACTTGCCATACACTTCCATCTGCGTCTAGTAAAGCGATGTGATTTTCTCCTGCAGATATTTGGATTATGTTATTTACTTTTTGCATTTGGATTGGATAACAGTTTGCATTATTTGATGTTGTGTATCCTATTCCGAATGAACCATAGTAGTTATATCCCCATGAATATACTGTTCCATCTTTTGTTAGTGCATAACTTGATACGTTTCCAGCCGTTATTGCTATTATGTCTTTTAGATATCCTACTCCATTTGGCCCTTTTACTTGTGTTAATGTATTTTGTTTGCTTGTTTTTCCATTTCCTAATTGTCCATAGTCATTTCTTCCTGTTGCCCATACTGTTCCGTCTTTTTTTAGTACTAATGTGTGTCCATGCCCTGTTGCTACGTCTATTGCATCTTTCATTTCTTCATATGTTGTGTTTCCATCTACGTCTGTTGTTGAAGTAATCATTATATTTGGTGCATTTTTTGATGTGTAATCTTTTGTTGCAAGTTGTCCATATCCATTGTAACCCCAACTATATACTGTTCCATTTGCTTTTAATGCTACAAAATGGTTGTATCCTCCTACAACTTTGGCTTGTGTTACATTTCCATTTTCGTTTACATTTATTTTTACTGCTGCATATAAATTATTTTTTGCATTATATAGTTTTATAAATGTTGTTCCTGTTGCTACTGCTGTTACTTCTCCTGTTTTTTCGTTTACTGTTGCTACTTTTTCGTCCATTGTTTTAAATGTACATGTGTTATCTGGTACTTCTGTTAGTAGTAGATTGAATGCCATTGACATGTCGTATTTTATTGTTTCTTTTTCTCCTGCTTTTTGGAAGTCGATTATATTTTTTTCTACATTTATTTTTTCTTCGCTTATACACCATGGTGTTGTTAGATTTTGTGTTGTTTTGTTTGCCATTTCTCCTTCTGCATTGTATCCAACTGTGTATACCATACCGTCCTGGTCTGCTATTGCACCTGTACCGTATCCATCATAATTTCTTGTTAGTGCCATTGTTAGTATGTCTTTGTCTGTTTCTACTGGTGTTGCATATGTTTTATATGATGTGTCTTTTGTAAATAATGCTCCATAGTTGTTCATTCCGCCTACATATAGTCCTTGGTTTTCTCCGTCTTTGTCTTTTTTTCTTGATACAAATGTTGAGTATCCTGCTGATTTTATGTGTTTTGCATCTGCTATTTTATTTTTATTGCTATCAAGTGCTTGTACTATGACTGATTTTGAATTTGTTGTTCCATCCATTAATTGTCCATATCCATTATATCCTGTAGACCATACTGTTCCGTCTTCTTTTAGTACTGTTGTGTGTTGTTCACCTGCAGATATTTCTTTTACCCCATATAGGATTTTTGTTCCTGTTTGGTCAAGCATTTGTTGTGGTAATGAGTAGTTTGATGAGTTGTTTGTTCCTAGTTGATAGTTTCCATTGTATCCTACTTGCCATACGCTTCCATTTGCGTCTAGTAATGATATATGATTTTCTCCTGCAGACATTTGGATTATGTTATTTACTTTTTGCATTTGGATTGGATAACAGTTTGCATTACCTGCTGTTGTGTATCCTACTCCAAATGTACCATAATAGTTATATCCCCATGAGTAGACTGTTCCATCTTTTGTTAATGCGTAACTTGATACATTTCCCGCTGCTATTGCTACTACATTTTCTAGATAGTCTCCATTGTTATTAAGTTTTACTTTATGGAATGAATTTGATTTTATTGTTGTTCCATCTCCTAGTTGTCCATAGTCATTTCTTCCTGTTGCCCATACTGTTCCATCTGTTTTTAGTATTAATGTATGACCATGTCCAGCTGCTATATCCATTACATTTTTCATTGTGTTTTTAGTTGCTTCTGTTTTGTTTACGTAATCTGATGTTCCTAATTGTCCATATCCATTGTGTCCCCATGTCCATACTGTTCCGTCTGCTTTTAGTGCTACAAAATGGTTTAATCCACCTTCTATTTTTGGTTGTGTTTTATTCCCTTTTCCGTTTACATTTACTTTTACTGCTGCATAAAGGTCGTTTCTTTTGTTATATACTTTTACAAATGTTGTTCCTATTTGTTTTGCTGTTATTGTTCCATCTTCTGCTACTGTTACTGTGTCTTTGTCCATAGATGTAAATGTGCAGTCTCCTGATGGTATATCATCTGTTAATAAGTTAAATGCCATTTTTAGTTTGTAGTTTATTTTTGCTGTGTCGTCTATATTTTCTAGATTGATTATGTTGTCTGCTACTTCTATTTTTAAATCACTGATACACCATGGTGTTGTTAGGTTTTGTGTTGTTTTGTTTGCCATTTCACCATTTGCGTTGTATCCAACTGTGTATACTTTTCCGTCTTGGTCTGCAATGGCTCCTGTGTTGTAATCGTCATAGTTTCTTGTTAGTGCCATTGTTAGTATGTCTTTGTCTGTTTCTACTGATGTTGCATATGTTTTATATGATTTGTCTTTTGTGAATAATGCTCCATAGCTGTTCATTCCGGCTACATATAATCCTTGGTTTTCTCCGTCTTCGTTTTTGTTTCTTGATACAAATGTTGAATATCCTGCTGATTTTATGTGTTTTGCATTTGTTATTGCTTTTCCGTCACTTTCTTTTGCTTGGACTATTATTGATTTTGAGTTTGTTGTTCCATCCATTAATTGTCCATATCCATTATATCCTGTAGACCATACTGTTCCATCTTCTTTTAGTATTGTTGTGTGTTGGTCTCCAGCAGATATTTCTTTTACTCCATATAGGATTTTTGTTCCTGTTTGGTCAAGCATTTGTTGTGGTAGTGAGTAGTTTGATGAGTTGTTTGTTCCTAGTTGATAGTTTCCATTGTATCCTACTTGCCATACACTTCCATTTGCATCTAGTAATGCTATATGGTTTTCTCCTGCAGACATTTGGATTATATTGTTTACTTTTTTCATTTGGTTTGGATAATAGTTTGCATTGCCTGATGTTGTGTATCCTACTCCGAATGAACCATAATAGTTATATCCCCATGAGTATACTTTTCCTTCTTTTGTTAGTGCATAACTTGATACATTTCCGGCTGTTATTGCTATTATGTCTTTTAAATATCCTTCTCCATTTGGTCCTTTTACTTGTGTTAATGTTTTTTGATTTTTTGTATTTCCATTTCCTAATTGTCCATAGTCATTTCTTCCTGTTGCCCATACTGTTCCGTCTTCTTTTAGTATTAAAGTGTGCCCATACCCTGTTGCTATATCTTTTGCATCTGTTATTTTTGTTGTTATAACTCTATTAGAGTCATCTATTGTTTGTGTTGCAAGTTGTACTGGTTGTGTACTATTAACAGTATTACCTGTTCCAAGTTGGCCATATCCATTGCTTCCCCATGTCCATACTGTTCCGTCTGATTTTAATGATACAAAATGGTTATATCCTCCTACTATTTTAGGTTGAATTTTTCCTTGTGTTCCATTTACATTAATTTTTACTGCTGCATATAAATCGTTTTCTTTGTTATATAATTTTATAAATGTTGTTCCTGTTGCTACTGCTGTTACTTCTCCTGTTTTTGCGTCTACTGTTGCTACTTTTTCGTCCATTGATTTAAATGTGCATATTGAGTTTGGAACTTGTTTTAGTAATAGGTTGAATTCCATATTTGATGTGTAATTTATTTGTGCTTTTTCTCCTTTTACTTTTAAGTTTATTGTATCTTTTTCTACATTTATCTTTTTATTGCTTATACACCATGGTGTTGTAAGATTTTGTGTTGTATCATTTCCTATCTCTCCATTTGAGTTGTATCCAACTGTGTATACCATACCATCTTGGTCTGCTATTACTCCTGTATTATATACATCACTGTTTGTTGTTGATGCCATTGCTATTATGTCTTTGTCTGTTTCTACTGGTGTAGCATATGATCTAGATGATTTGTCTTTTGTAAATAAGTTTCCATAGCTATTGGTTCCTATAACATATATTCCTTGGTTTTTTCCTTCTTGATTTTTATTTCTTGAGATAAATGTTGTATGTCCTCCAACGTGGATGTGTTTTGCATCTGCTACTTGTTTTCCATTTGTGTCTAATACTGGTTTTATAATGTTTGCTGTTGATGTTGTTGAGTCTCCTAGTTGTCCATATCCATTATATCCTACACTCCATACTGTGTTGTCTTCTTTTAAGACTATTTCGTGGTAACCTCCGGCTGCTATTTCTTTTACATTGTATAATATTTTTCTGCCTGTTTGGTCAAGCATTTGTTGTGGTAATGAATATGTAGAAGAATTTCCTAATCCAAATTCTGAATAGTCATTATATCCTACATTCCATATGCTTCCATCTCCGTCTAACATCATTAAGTCATAATATCCTGCAGAAATTTGTGTAATATTAGATACTTTTTGCATTTTGGTTGGATAGTAATGTGCGTTTGTATCACCATAGTTTTGTCCAAATTGGCCATATCTATTGTATCCCCATGCATATACTTCTCCATTTTTTGTTAGTGCATAACTTGTACTGTCTGCCATTGCTACTGCAATTATGTCTTGCAAGTATTCTCCATTTGCGTTTATTTTTACTTTTTGGAATATTTTTTGAGTTGTTGTGTTACCATTTCCTACTTGTCCATATTCATTTCTTCCAGATGCCCATACTGTTCCATCTGCTTTTAGTATTAATGTTGTATGTCCTCCTGCTGCAACATCAATTGCATTTTCTACATTTTGTACTTTAGTTGTTCCATCTTCTAATACTATTTGTTCTTTTGCTTGTACTGGTTTTAGTTGGTTACTTGTGTTCTCTGTTCCTAGTTGTCCATATCCATTGTAGCCCCATCCCCATACTGTTCCATCGCCTTTTAAAGATACAAAATGATTTGCTCCTGCATCTAATTTGGCTTGTGTTATATTTCCTTGTCCATTAACGTTTACTTTTATTCTTGCATATATGTCGTTTGTTTCGTCGTGTAATTTTATTGTTGTTGTTCCTATTGATTTTGCTGTAATTGTTCCGTCTTCTGCTACTGTTGCTATGTTATTGTCCATTGATGTAAATGTTATTTTTTCTGTTGGTATTGTGTCTGTTAATAAATTGAATCCCATTTTTGCTTTATATTTTATTTGCTTTGTTTCATTTATATTTTCAATATTAATTATATTATTTTCACTTACATCTATTTTTAATTTACTTATTGACCATGGTGTTCTTAAGTTTTGTACTGTTTCGTTTGCCATTTCTCCATTGCTATTGTATCCTACTGTCCATACTTTTCCTTCGTCATTTATTATTGCTCCTGTTTGTGGTCCATCGTAATTTTTTGTAAATGCTCCTGCTAGTATTGTTTTTTCTTCTTCTACTTTGCTTAAGTACACTCTATCTGTTGCATCTTTTGTAAATAGTGCTCCATAGTCGTTGTTTCCTGTAACATACATTCCTTTTTCTGTTATTAATGCTGATGCATCTCCAGCGGCATAAATATGTTTTATATTTTGTACTTTTTCTTCATTTGATATTTTCATTGGAACTATTATTGATTTTGATGTTGTAGTTCCGTCTCCTAATTGTCCATATCCATTATATCCTACTGCCCATGCACTTCCATCTTCTTTTAATATATCTATATGTTGTCTTCCTGAAGCGACTTCTTTTACATTGTAAAGTGTTTTTCCATTTGTGTCTTTTATTTTTATTGGTAATGATCTGTTTGAGTCATTTCCTATTCCTAATCCATAATTACCGTTATATCCTACTGTCCATACACTTCCATCTGAATCTAGTAGTGCTACTGCTATATCTTGCCCACTCATTTGCATAATGTTTTTTACATATTTCATTTTTACTGGTAATAGTCTAGTTGTTCCGTCATTTACTCCAAGTTGTCCATAACGGTTATATCCCCATGAGTAAACTTCGCCTTCTTTTGTCATTGCATAACTTGAATTTCCACTTGCAGTTATTCCTACTATATTTTGTAAATATCCATTTCCGTCTTCATTTTTTACTTGTACAAATTTTGTTGTTGTTGTTCCATTATTTTGTCCTAGTTCTCCATTTTCATTGTATCCTGTTGCCCATACTGTTCCATCTGATTTTAGTACTAATGTATATTGATTTCCTGCAACTACATCTATTGGATATGAGTCGTTTTCTGTTTCTGGCATTTTTATTTCTTCTGGTTTTGTCCTACTTGTTTTGTCTCCTAACCCTAGTTGTCCATATCCATTGTACCCCCATCCATATAGTGTTCCGTCTGCTTTTAGTCCTATAAAGTGATTGTATCCTCCTACTATTTTGGCTTGTGCTTTTCCTTCTTTTCCATTTACATTTACTTTTATTGCTTTGCTTAAGTTATTATAGTTGTCTATTATTTTTACATATGTTGTTCCTGTTTTTACTGCTGTTATTATACCTTCATTAGTTACTGTTGCTATGCTTTCATCTAGTGATTTAAAACTTATATCTGTTCCCAAAAATTTATTTGTTAGTAGATTTAATCCCATTTCTTCTTTGTATTTTATTTTAAATGTATCTCCGGCTACTTTTAGGTCTACTATATTTTGGTCAACTGTTATTTTTGAGTTTGTTATACACCATGGTTGTGTTGTGTACGTTTCTGTTGTTCCATGTCCTATTTCTCCGTTTCCACTATAACCAATTGTATAAATTCTTCCTAATTCGTCTATAATTGTTCCTGTTTGATAGTCTGTGTTTCTTGTCATTCCCATTGCTATTATTTTTTTGTCTGTTTGTCTTTTTGTTAGCATATATGTTGTTGTTGTGTTTCCTGCAAATGTTTGTCCGTAGTTTGCGTAACCTGTTGAGTAAAGTTGTTTATCTCCTGTTGTTACAAGTGTTGCATTTCCTTTTGTTAAAATGTGATTTATATTTGTAATTTGATTTTTATCTTCACTATTTAGTATTGGTACTATTAATGTTCTATTTGTAGATGTATTGTCTCCTAGTTGTCCATATCCATTATATCCTACTCCATATGCTCTTCCATCATCTGTTAGTACTATTGTTTGAATGTAATCTGATGATACTTCTTTTATTCCTGTTAATATCTTTGAGCCATTTGGATTTAACATTTGTTGTGGTACTGTTTGTGTGCTTGTGTTTGATAGTCCTAATTGCCCATAATCATTATATCCTGTACCCCATACTGTTCCATCTGCTGCAACCATTGTTGCGAAGTTTTCACCTGCTGATATTTGCATTACATTTGATACTTTACGCATTTTTACTGGTGTTCCATATGCTGATGTACTTGTCCAGTTTTGACCAAATTGTCCATATCTGTTGTATCCCCATGACCATACTGTTCCATCTGATTTTAATGCATGCATTGTATTTGCTTCTGATTCTATTGCTACTACATCTGTTAATCCTTGTACTTGTATGAAATTATATTTTGTGCTTGATGTTCCATCTCCTGTTGTTCCATATCCATTATATCCTGATACCCATACTGTTCCATCTGATTTTAATACTGCTGTGTATTGGCTACCTGCTGTTACATCTATTGCGTTTTCTATGTTTGTTTTTGTTGGTTCTGTTCTTGTTGTTGTGTCTCCAAATCCTAATTGTCCATTTGCATTATATCCCCATGTCCATACTGTTCCATCTGATTTTAGTGCTACTTGGTGATTTTGTCCTCCTGCTACTTTTGGATATGTTATTCCATCTGTTTCATTTACATTTACTTTTACACTTCCATAGATTTTGTTTGTGTCGTCTTTTATTCGTATATATGTTGTTCCAATTCCTACTGCTGTTATTGTTTTTCCATTTACTGTTACTACTGATGTGTCTAATAATTCATATTCTAAGTTATAATTAAATGTTTGGCTCATTAGATTGTATCCCATTGATATTTTTGGTGTTATATTTGATGTTTCACCTTTTTTTAGGTTTACTATGCTGTCTTCTACTAAAATTTTGTAGTCACTTATGCTGTATGGTCTGTATGCATATGCTACATCTGTTGTTCCATTTCCAAGTTCTCCTTCTGCACTATATCCTACTGTGTATACTCTTCCTATTTCATCGATATATGCTGTTGTTTGATATTCTGGATTTCTTGTTATTGCCATTGCTGTTGTTTTTTGTTCTGTTTTTGTTTTTGTTAGTGCTGATAAATTTGAGTTGTTTTTTTGTACTAGTTGTCCATAATTGTTATATCCAACTGAGTATAATTCGTTTTCGTTTGTAATTGCAAATGTATTGTATCCTTCTGCATAAATTGATTTTATGTTTTTCATATTGCTTCCGTCACTTGATTTCATTGGTTGCAATTTTGTTTTTGTATTTGAAGATCCGTCTGCTAATTGATACACATTATTGTATCCTGTTGCATACATATTTCCATCATTTGTTAAAACTACTGTATGATATATTCCTGTTGCTACTTGTTTTACATTTTCCATTTGAGCGGTTCCGTTTATGTTTTTCATTTTTGACCAGGTATATATTGTTGAGTCATTTCCTATCCCTAGTTGTCCTTCTGTGTTTCTTCCTGATACATAAACTGTTCCATCTTCTGCTAGTGCAATTGTATAATGTTCTCCAGCTGAGATTTGTTTTATTCCTGCTAAAGTTGTTTTTGTTGCTTTTGTTCTTGATGATGTATCTCCAAATCCCATTTGTCCTTTTCCGTTATATCCCCATGTGTATACTTCGCCATCATTTGTTATTGCATATGATGTGTTGTATCCGGCTGCTATTGCTTTTATATTATCCAATGCTTCGCCATCGTCTTTTATGACTTGTACAAAGTTTGTTTTGTTTGAAGTAGTTCCATTTCCTAATTCACCATTTCCATTGTATCCAGTACTCCATACTGTTCCATCTTCTTTTAGAACAAGTGTATAGTATGCACCTGTTGCTATGTCTGTTGCATTGTCAATACCCATGTATACTGGTGTTGAGTAGTTTGTTGTATTTCCTTGTGCTAATTGGCCATTATTATTTTGTCCCCATCCATAGACTTTTCCACTTGCGTCCATAGAGACAAAATAATTGTATCCTCCTACTATTTTTACATTTGCTGTTGTTGCATTTTTCCCTTTCATGTCATAAACATCGCTTAAAACAACCTCGTAACTATTTCCGTCACTAGATTTTGCTGTTTTTATTAAATTTACACTTACTTTGCTTACTGCTACTATTGCTGCAATTAGTGCTAGTGTAATTAAAGCGATTAGACTTTTTCTTTGTACTTCTTTCTTTAGTTTTTGGCTTAACATTGTTTTCTTCATACCTTCCTTTGTAAAATTAATATTATTTATTATATATTTTTTGTGTTTTTTTTCAATGTAGGAATTTTTTATATTACAATGTTTTTTTTATAATAGAATTACGGAAATAGAATGGTTACAGGTTTTTTGACTTAATTTTACATTTTTTTATTATTTTTATTACAAAAAAAACAGATTAAAGCCCTATTGTACATAATTTGCTTTAATCTGTTTTATGTTTATTTTTATTTTTATTCTGTTACACTTGCACTATTTATTCTTGTTATTTGTCCGCCTTTAATTTTTATTTCTGCAGTGTTCTCTGCAGATGTTACATAGTAGTATTCTTCGCCATTTCTGTCTATTTTTATTATGTTAATTTTATCTTTTTCTAGATTTTTTTCTCCTATTTTTTTGAATTGCTTTATTGCTAGTTCTTTTGCTTCTTCTTCTGTTATTTCTTCGTTTTCTTTTGTTTTACTGCTTACTACAGTTATTCCGCTAGGTGTTTTCTTTGTTTCTGGTTTTAGTATTATACATAGTGATGTTATTAATACTATTAAGCATATTGTTGTTGCTATGTGATATGGTGTTAATGCTCTTTTTAGTTTCTTTTTTAGTTCTTTCATTTCATTTCCTCCTTTGTTTTTTACATTTTATCATTTTTCTTTTGTTTCGTATATAGTTTTTTGAAATTTTTCTGTAAAATGTACTAACTGATAGTTACTATTCCCAGTCCATAAATGTATTGTTTGTGTGTCCTCCTTCCGCCTGGGGGTAATTATATATATTTGAGATTTCGTCCGCTTGATTGGAGTGAAAAATAGAAAATCTTAAATAAAAAACTGAGGAATGCTCACGGGAAAAATGTATATATGTATATGATTTGAAACGTTTTCTCGGCTCAATACGCAACATAAGAATTTCTAAAATAAATTTATGGCACCCTTCCGCTTAGTCCTCACTGCGTTCGACGCGAACTCTTTCCATAAATTTATTTAAGAAATTCTAATATTGCTCCAATCACATTCGAAAAGTTTAAAATCATATACATATATACATTTTAAGCCTGAGTGAGAGAGGCTCCAGTTTTTTATGTTAGATTTTCTTTTTGAACGCAATGAACAGGACGAAATCTCAAATATATATAATTACCCCCAGGCGGAAGGAGGACACACAAACAATACATTTATGGACTGGGAACTGTAACTAACTAATAATTGCGTACATAATTTCATGTAATTTTTAAAGAGCACGACGAATAGACCCAAATGCGGGTCTGTTTTTTTACCTATATGTTTATTTTTCTCTTTTTATTGACTTATTGGTTCTATTTTAAGTAATCTACAAAATTCTTTTCTATCCACTCCGCACGCATGAAGTGAATTTTCAAGAATTTTGTATGCGTGCGATTACTTTTACACTCTCATATTTATCCTTACATAAGGTCTATTCGTCTATTATATATAATTTTTTATATTTAAAATACACAACTACATATATTATTATAAATCCATTTATTTGTATAGTATATATATATTATTTTTCTTTACATTTTATGTAGAGTTTTATTACATTTGTTTATTTTAGTATTATTTCAATCTCTTTTCCTTCGTATTTTATCTTATAATTCTTTTTATTTCCTCTATGTTTAATTTCAATTTTGTCTTTATCTAATTTCTCTGATATTGAATCACTTAGAACGATTTTTACTTGTTTTTCGTAAGTATCTCCATCTAAATACTTGTCGACATCTATGTATTTATTGTTTTTACTTATTTTATCAAGTCCGCCTAATACAAACTCTCCGTTTTCTTTAACATATACTTTTACATTACGTCTGCTTGATAGTAATATTAATAGTAATATTGCTGAAATTAGACATATTATAGAGGCTTTTTGTTTACTACTATTGTCTTTTGTTCCTTTGTCTTCTGTTTTTTCATCTTTTACACCAAGTGTTTCTGTTGGTTTTGTCTCTGGTACTTTTGTTGGGTTTTCTTTTGTTATTGTTGGTTCTTTAACCTCTTCTTCTGGTTGTTGTTCTTCTGGTTGTTGTTCTTCTGGTTGTTCTTGATTTTCTGTTACATCATTTCTTTCTATTTCTACATAGTTTTTCTTTGTAGAATTATTATCTTTTGTTATTTCTTCATTTTTGTTTGTTGTGTTGTCTTCTTTTGTTTTGTTATCGTCTTGTTTTGGTTCTTCTTGTTTTTCTGATACTTTTACTACAAATTTTGTTGTAAATCCACCATATGTTATTGTGATTATTTGTGTTCCTGGGGTTGTCGCACTAAATCCTGATATCATATTTGGTGTTACTGGTATTGTTGTTATTCCGCTTGATTTTACAACATCGATTGTTGCTCCTGTTATGTCTAAGTTTTCACCATATTTGTATTCTGTTTTGTTTGGTTCAGTATTTACTGATATTCCTTTTATTTTGTCTTCTACTTTTACTTGGAAGTTTCCTTGTAATCCTTTGTATTCTACTTTTATTGTTTGTGTTCCTTCTGCTTTTGGATTGTATCCTGTTATCATGGCTCCTGTCATTGCTGTGCTTTCTGATATTGCTCCACTTGCCATTATCATTGATACTTTTCCTCCAGTTAGGTCTATGTCTTCTCCATATTCGTATTCTACTTTTGTAGGTTTTTGTATTTTTAGACTAGCTATATAGTCTTCTACTTTTACAACAAATTGTTGTGTTAATCCTTGGTATGTTACTGTTAATATCTGTGCTCCTAATTTCTTAGAATTGTATCCAGATACCATGTCTTTTGTAATGTTTATTGTTTCTTTTGTTCCACTATCTTTTGTTATTTCTATTGTACCACCTGTTAGGTCTAGGCTTTCTCCATATTTGTATTCTGTTTTAGTTGGTAGTGTTTTTATTTTCATTTCACTATATCCGTCTTCTACAGTTATACCAAATGTTTTGCTTATTCCTTTGTATGATACTTTTACTATTTTTGCTCCAACTGTTGTTGTGTCAAATCCTGCTATTGTTACATCAGCGTTTGTCATTGGAATTGCTGGGGATGCTATTCCACTTGCCATTACTGTTGTTACTTTTCCTCCTGTTAAATCCATTTTTTCATTTGCTTTGTATATTAGTTTGTTTGGATTTGTAAGTTTTATGTCTTTTATATAGTCTTCTACTTCTACACTATATTGTGTTGTTTTTCCTTTGTATGTTATTGTTATTGTTTGTTTTCCTAATTTGTTAGGATTATATCCTGATACCATGCTTGTTGTAATATCAATATTTTCTGCTTTTCCACTTGATTTTATTGCAGATATTTGTCCTCCTGTTATATCAAGTGCTTCTCCATATTTATATTTTGTTTTTGTTGGTTCAGTTTTTATTTTTATTGATTGTAGATTGTCTTCTACTATTACTCCGAATTTTTCTGTAAATCCTTCGTATGCTACGTTTATGGTTTGTGCTCCTTCTTTATTTGGATTAAATGTACTTAATTTTACTTGGCTATCTGTAAGTGCTATTGGGGTTGTAGCAGTTCCACTTGCCATTATTTTTTGTATATTTCCTCCTGTTAAGTCTAGGCTTTCTCCATATTCGTATTTTGTTTTTGCTGGTGGTGTTAATACTATTCCTTTTACATAGTCTTTTACATTGACTTTGTATTTTAGTTCTTGTCCACCGTATTTTATTGTTAGTTCTTGTTGTCCTAATTTTGTAGGATCATATCCTGTTACCATTTCTTTTGTGATTTGTTTGTCTTCTGGTCCGCTTGGTCTTACAATTGTAATTACTCCATTACTTATATCTAATGGTTCTCCATATTTATATTCTGTTTTTGGAGTTGTTTTTAATGTCATTGAAGTGATTGGATCTTCTACTGATACAGTATATGTTGTTGTTTTTGTAACTCCATTTTCTGTATAACTTATTGTTAGTGGTAATTTTGTGTTTTCTTTGCTTGAGTCAAATCCGCTTACCATGTCTTTTGTAATGTCTATTGTTTCTGCTTTTCCTGTTGCTCTTGTTATTTTTAATTTTCCGCCTGTTGTGTCTAATGTGTCTTTTACGTTGTATTTTACCTTTGTTGGTAATGTGTCTATAGCAACTGATTGTATTGTATTTGCTATTGTTATTGGGTAACTTGTTGTTCCTGTTACTCCGTTTTTTGCTGTATATTTTAATGTTAATGTTTTACTTAATTTATTGTCTTTTCCGTATTCTGAGATTGTTGGGTTCATATTTAATGCCCCACCATCTTTTTCTGTTATTACTGCTGATGTTATTGGTTCTTCTTTTGTTGTTCCATCTGTATATGTTACTGTGATTTTTCCACCTGTTAAATCTATTTTGTCTCCATGGTTGTATTCTGATTTTGTTGGTGGTGTTATTGTAATTTTTGCAACGTTGTTGTCTAGTTTTATTCCTAATGTTGTTGTAAATGTTTTTCCGTTTGTGTAACTATTTGCATCTTTGTCTGTATATGTTACTGTTAAGTTTTGGGCTGTTAATGATGTTTTATTATATCCTGCTACCATGCTTTCTGTTAGAGCTCTTGGGGATGTTGCTCCTGCTTTTGCATATGTTACAGTGTATATAATATCATTTTCATTTATTAATGCCTCTAGTTCGTCATTGTATGTTCCAGTTATTGCATTTGGGGCAATGCTTATTCCTGTTACATAGTCTTTTACATTTACTTCGTAACTTGTTGTTTTTCCTCCGTATGTCACTGTGACTGTTTGTTTTCCTAGTTTTGTAGGATCATATCCACTTACCATGTTTTCTGTTATGGCAATATCTTTTGTTCCACTTCCTTTTGTTATAGTAATTGTTCCATTACTTAAGTCTAATGGTTCATTATATTTGTATTCTGTTTTTGGTGTGTTTTTCATGCTTATTGCTGTTACTGTATCTTTTACTGATACATTGTATGTTGTTGTTTTTGTTTCACCATTTTCTGTATAACTTACTGTTAGTGGTAGTTTTGTGTTTTCTTTGCTTGAGTCAAATCCTGTAACTTTTATGTTTCCGTCTTTTATGCTTACTACACTTGGTGTTCCTGTTTGTCTTGTTACTAAGATTTCTCCTGGGTTACTTCCGTCTGTTGTTAAATCTATTGCATCATTTACATTGTATTGTGCTTTTGGTGTTGTGTGCATTTTGATTCCTGTTATTTTGTTTGTTACTTTTATTGGGTATGTTGTGTCTTTTCCGTCATATGTTACTTTTATTGTTTTTGTTGCTATGTTGTCTGTTCCAAATGTTACTTTGGTTAAGTCTACTGTACTTCCGTCTGTTTCTGTTACTTTTACACTACTATCTGTTAGTGCTTTTTCTTCTGTGTCTCCGTTTGCTTTTGTTATTGTTATTTTTCCGTTACTTAAATCTATTGTATCTCCGTATCCATATTGTGTTTTTGTTGGTTGTGTTTTTATTGCTATTGATTGTGTTGGGTTATCTAATGATACTTTTAAGTTTGCTATAAATTTTTGTCCGTTTGTTGCACTTATTGGGTCTTCATCTTGATATGTGATTGTTAGTGCTTGGTCTGTTACATTTGTTTTATTATATCCACTTACCATGCTTTCTGCTAGAGCAACTGGGGTTTTGGCTCCTGCTTTTGCATATGTAACTGTGTACATAATGTTATTATTGTTAATTAGGTCTTGTAATTCACTATTGTATTTTCCAGTTATTGCATTTGGGGTAATGCTTATTCCTGTTACATAGTCTTTTACATTTACTTCGTAACTTGTTGTTTTTCCTCCATATGTTACTGTTAGATTTCTTGTTCCTAATATTGTGTTGTCAAATGCTTTTCCACTTGTTTCTGTAACTGTTGCATCTTCTAATTTTATAGTATCTGTTAATGTAGATTTGTAAGTTACTTTTATTGTTCCATTTGCAGTTGAAAGTGGTTCTTTATATTTGTATTCTTTTTTTGGATTTGTAACCATTTCTATTTTGCTTACTTCGTCTTCTATTTTTATATTATATGTTGTTGTGTATTGTTTTCCATTTTCTGTGTATGTTACTTTTATTGCTTTTGTTGCTTTTCCATTTGTGAACTCACTTGCTGCTGGACTCATGTTTATTGGGCTTCCATCCGCTTCTGTAAGTGTTACATTGCTATTTCCTATTGATATTTTTGCAATTGCTCCACTTGCGTAGTTTCCATTTATTACTCCACCATTTGAAATGAATGTTTCGCCATATCCAAATGTTATTTTATTTGGTTTTGTTCCTATTGATATATTGTTTAATATATCTTTTATTGTTACTATTTGATTGTTTGTAAATTCTCCTGTTGTTATTGTTAAATTTTCGTCATATTGGTGTTTTGTATCAAATAGTGATGCTTCTGGTCTTTGTACATATCCACTTACCATGCTTTTTGCTATTGGTTTGTCTGTGCTTTTTGTTCCATCTGCATAATTTTCTATATATGTTGCATCTTCTATTACATCATCAAGTGTTGTGTTGTAATTAAATTGTGTTGTTGGGAATTTTACAGTAACACCTGTTGCATAATTTTTTAATGTTAATTTTATTTTATTTGTTGCCGTTTCTGTTCCATAACTTACACTAAATTGTTGTTCTGTTAGTGTGTTTGGATTGTATTTTGATGTGTCTATTTTTAATGAGTCTGCTCCTACTGTGAACTTTCCTCCACCTGTTGTTGATACTGTTGCAACTACGCCATCAAATTTTAATTGATTTGCAGGTGTTCCATATTTGTTACTTGCAGTTGGTTGTGTTGATATTGATACACTTGATATTGTATCATTTACTACTATATCAAAACTTGCTGTTTTTCCGTCATATGTTGCAGTTATTGTTTGGTTTCCTGCTTGTAGTCCATCTCCTCCGGCGATTGTCCATCTGTTTGCGGTCGGTACATCATTTATGCTTGCAACTTTTTTGTTTACTGTTACTTTGTTGTTTGTCATATCTACTGCTGTTAAACTTTTTCCACTTTTTGTTCTTGGTGTAATTTGTCCATCTGTTAAGTTTATTGTATCTCCATCATTATATGTTAGTGTTGTTGGTTGTTTTGTTATTGATATGCTTGTTACTGGGTCTGTTATGCTTAAGTTCATTGTTGCTGTTTTATAATGATATGTATATGTTATTGTTGGTTTGTCAACATTTGCTTTTGTTGCACTTGTTGTTAATTCTTTTGAAGCGATGCTATCTTTAATATTTAGTACTTTTGTTTTGGTTACTCCACTTGCATTTTTGTATACTGCATTTAGTTCTCCACCTGTATAATCTATTGTGTCTCCATGTTCATAATTCATTTTTGTTAATTGTTTGTTTACATTTATACTATCTAATAAGTAATATGAGAAGTCTACTGTTTTTCCTTGATAGTTTAATGTTGTTTTTTTGTTTGCATTTGCAGTTGTTGCACCTAATGTTAAGTCTCCTGATGCCAATGCGTCTTTCATGTTTATGTCTTCTGTTGTGTTGTCACTGTATGTAGCTGTTAAAACACCATTTGTAAGGTCTAATTTTTCTGTATTATAGTATTCTGTTTTTGTTGGTTGTGTTTTTATTGCTATATTTGTTAGTGTTTTCTTTGCACTTGTTGCAAATCCATCAAATTTTAGGTAGTCTGATCCTACTACTGATTTTTGTACTCTATTTGGCCAGTATACTACTTGTAGTCCTTCGCTTAATCCTGTTGCTGGTACTAATGAAAATGTTGATGTGTCTAGGTCTTCTAGTGTCATTCCATCTGCTAGTTTAAACATGAATGTTCCTACTACTTCTCCATCTGATATGTATTGTTGTCCTGGGGCTACTGATCCACCTGTTCTAATTCTACTTTCATCTGTGTATAATTCATTTATTGCTTGTGTTCCCCAGCCTATTGTTGCGAAATCTTGGTTTGATTTTGAATTTGAGTTTGTAAATCCTGTTGCATTTTGTATAAAGTATTTTTTATTTCTTCCTGATCCAGTGTATGATTCTTGTGCTGGTATTAATTTACTGTTATCATATTTTAAGTTTATGTCTGCTCCATTTACTGTTGAACATCCTTTTACTTTTAAATCTATGAATACTACTCTTGTTCCTGAGTAATCGTCTGTTGTATCAACAGCTTCTCTATAGTAATCATAATAATAGTAATATGTTTCATCTGTCCAGTTGTCTTCATCAACTGTGTTTACATCATCTATTGGTCTTATAGATAATTCGTAATATGGCTCTCCAGCCGCTGGAGTTGCTGCTTGTGATTCTTGCAATAGTACGCTATATGGTGAGAACATATTTGTTATTATTGCTACTAAAAGCATTAGTGCACATATTTTTGTTTTTGTGAAAAATTTGGTTTTTTCTTTCAATTTTTCCATTTTTCCCTTTCCTTTCATTTTTATTCTATTTCTCTTCCTTCTGAGTAGTTTGACATTAATGTTGACATATCTAGTATTTGTATTTCTTTGTCATCATTAAAGTCGTATTTTTGTTCATATTCATCACTGGTTGAATCTTTTCCATATATACTCATAAGTGCTGTTAAGTCAAGTATTTGCACTACTCCGATCTTTGTTTATGTCTCCTGCTTTTAGTTCTTTTTCTCCTAAGTCTATGGTTTCTCCTTCGTTTACTGTTCGCTTTGTGTATATATGATCTAGGTATCCTGGTTTATCTAGTAAAATATCGTATGTTCCTGGAATTACATATATTTCATATGTTCCATCGTCTTTTGTGTCTTCGTCTTTTGATTCTAATTCTAGTAATTGTTCGTGTATTGTGTCTGTTTTTCCGTTTTCTACTGTTCCCCAGTCTATTATTTGGCTTACGTCTTCTGATTTATATATTCTTATGGTTGATTTATATATTCCTGTTGATTCTGTTGGCAGTGTTTTTATGTTTCCTTTTATTGTTCCATATGGTTTTTTTATTGTTATATGGTATTCTTTTTTGACTCTTGTGTCTTCTGCTGTAACTTCTATTGTTATTTGTGTGTCTTCTTCGCCTATTTTGTTTAGTATGATTTCGTTTTTTTCTCCGCTTGTTATGTCTTTTTCTTCATATGTTATATTTCCGTTTTCGTCTCTTTTTGCTGTTTTTATTTTTAGTGTTGATTTTTCGTCACTTTTTATTGCGGTTAAATCTATGTTGTCCATGTATTCTAATAGGCTTAGTTCATAGTCTTGTGTGTTTTTGTCAAATTTTGGTGTGTATTCGTATTCTTTATATGTAGTTTCTTGTTCTTCTTCTGTTGCTTGCTGTCCTTTACTTAATATAATGTTACTTAGGTCTGCGTCTTTTGATTCTGTTTTGTCTGTGAATCTGAATGTTGTTTGGTCTTCGTAGTATGTTTTTCCTCCGTCTACATTTATTTTTATTCCTGTTTTTGGACTATTATTGTTTGATGTTTCTAGTTTGAAACTGCTTATATCAAATTTATTTGTGTTCATTTTGAAACTCATTTTTCCTATTAATACGTCTCCACCTGTGTCTACTATCATTCCTACATTTTCTTTGTTTTTTATGTGTTCTGTTTCTGTTATTGGCGGTTTAAATGAGATTATTGCTCTCATTCCGCCTTTTTCTTGTCCATCATATGGTATTGTGAATAGTTCTAATGAGTCTGTGAATTCGTTTTCAAATTTGAAGAATTCTGTTTTGTCTTCTGTTTCTGCATTTGTTTCTATATTTGATGGGGTGTATTGGCTTGTGTCGTATGTGAATCTGACGTCGAATCCTTTGAATTCTATGTCATGCCCCCAGAGTTCGAATATTATTTGTTTGTCTTGGTTGTCCATTGTGTTTATTGTTGTTGCTCTTAGTTCTAAGTATTGGTTTTCTGTTGGTGTTACTGAAATAGAGGCTGCTTGTGTGTATATTGTGTTTAATATTATTATTGTGGCTATTATTATTGTTGCTATTATTTTTGTTGTTTCTTTTTGTTTTATTTCCACAGTTTTCCTCCTCCATTTCTTTTATTTTTCTTGTTTTGTTTATTTTAATTTTTTGTTTTTGTTTGATTTGTTGTTCTTGTTTGTTTTGCTTTGTTGTTCTCGTTTGTTTTGCTTTGTTGTTCTCGTCTGTTTTGCTTTGTTGTTCTCGTCTGTTTTGCTTGCTTTTCTTCGCGTTCTTTCCTAATATTATAAATATAAAAAAACAAGTGTCAACTGCACTTGTTTTTATGTTTTGTTTATTTTTGTTTACGGATTTTTGCGTTTTCTGCCTATTTTTTCCTTTTATTATTTTTTTATTATATTAATATTACATTTTGCCATTTTTTGTAATATTTTTGTTTTTTTGTTTTTTTTCCGTAGTGTTTTTTGATTTTGATGATACTATAATACTTTTATTTTTGCAACAAAGAATCCCTCATATAATTCTGTTGGTTTTACACATAGAGTTCCTGGAATTTTTGTTGGAAGTACTGGTAATTCTTCCATTCCTTCAAAGTTTATAGGAATAATTTCTATGTTTCCATTTTTTATAACTGATGCCACAACATCTTCGTTTTCGCAATCTAATATTGAGCATGTTGAATATACCATTTCGTGTCCTGGTTTTAGTAATTTTATTGCTTTGCTTAATAATGTTTTTTGTGTCTTTGATGACCTTTCTATTAATTGTTCTGTAAAATATTTTTCTACATTTGCATCATTGTAGTCTAATGTTCCACTTCCGCTACATGGTGCATCTAACAAAATTTGGTCAAATGAGAAAAAGTCGTCTATAAATCTTGCGTCTTTTGGCATTATGAACACACATGTTGCTCCTTGTTTGTCTACATTGTATTTTAATCTTTCTGCTCTTATTTTGTTTTTTTCACATGCTGTTATGTGTGCTTTGTTATTTGTAAGTGCGGCTATTTGCGTTGTTTTTCCTCCTGGTGCTGCTGCCATGTCTAATATGTCTGTTCCTTCTTTTGGTTCTAGTATTATTGGTGGTAACATTGATGATAGACTTTGCAAATAGATTTTTCCGTTTTTGTATATTTCCATTTCTTGTATTGTTTTTTCGTCTGCATTTTTTATTATTAGTGCTTCTTTGCTCCATTTTATTGTTTCATATTCTATTTTTTCTTTTTCTAGTTCTTTTTTTATTTCTTCTATGTTGCTTTTTATTGTGTTTATTCTTAGTGTTGTTTTTCTTTTTGTTTGATATCCTTCTATTATTTCTTTTGTGATTTCTTTTCCATATTGTTTTTCTAATTTTTCTTCTAAAAATTTCATTTTTTCTCCATTTCACTCTTTTATTAATGCTCTTTTGGAAATGAGTACACAGATATCTTTGGCTTACTTCTGTTTGATGTATCACTTCTAAATGAGACATTTTTTGTAATTAAATATTATCATATATATTATTGTTTTACAATTATTAACGGAAATTTTTGGAAATTTTTTTAAAACTATTGACAAATTTGTTTTTTAGGATGTATAATATATTAGTCAACACATCGCGGGGTGGAGCAGTTGGCAGCTCGCAGGGCTCATAACCCTGAGGTCGGTGGTTCGAGTCCATCCTCCGCAACCACAATACAAAGCATCTACTTTTAGTAGGTGTTTTTTTATTGCAAAATTTCCTAATTCAATATCTGCCTAAAAATCTACATCCTTTATTTACTGCACAAAAAGAGGGATTTTCTGTGGTATCCACACATCCCTCTTTTTCTATTTGTTATTATTCAATTCCTTATATCTCTTAATTTTCATAGTAGAAGTTTTTTCAAACTCACCCTCTTTAATCTCAAGAGCCTTAACTGCTTTATAAGAAGTCAATTTTTTATTTACTTCTTTGATATTTTTCCAAATTACATCATAAATTTCTTTTTCAGAAAGGTCACCATGTAGTTCTTTGATTTTATCATAATCAGGAATAACTCTTGCAGTGATAATCAATTCTTTTTCTTCTCTTCTGCTGTTGGCTTCTGGTTTTTTACCATAAACCATAGATTCTTTTATTTCATCTACTTTGTCTAATAGCATTTCGATTTCTTCTGGATATATATTTTTTCCATTTTGAGTAACAATAACATTTTTGCTTCTTCCTGTTATAAAGATGTATCCTTCATCATCTATATATCCAATGTCTCCTGCATTGAAGTATCCGTCTTCGTCTATTACCTTTTTTGTTTCTTCTTCATCTTCATAATATCCTAACATTAGAGTTGGTGATTTTATCAAGATTTCTCCTTCTCCGTTTTCGTTTGGGTCTTTTATTTTGATGTCTGCTTGAACTATTGCTTTACCTGCTGAGCCTACACATGGTTTGTATTCTGGTGTTAATGCTGCTATTGGTGCAGTTTCTGTTAGTCCATATCCTTGTAGGAATGTTATTCCAATATCTTCAAGCCAGTTACCTACTTTTTTGTCTATTGGAGCCGCTGCAGATACTATGATTCTTAGTCTTCCTCCTAAGTTGTCATATATTTCTTTGAATACTTTTTTCTTGATGTCTATTCCCGCTCCTTTTAGTGCGTTTGTTACTGATATCATTGTGTTTACCATTTTGTCTTTTTTGCTTTTTACTATTTTTTCATTTATTTTTTTGTATAGACTTTCTACTAATAATGGTACTGTTAAAATTGCTGTTGGATGTGCTTCTTGTAGGTTTGGTACTATGTATCTTAGTCCTTCACATACTGCTACTGATGCTCCTGTTGCCATTGGTAGTAAAAATCCTATTGTTGATTCATAGCAGTGATGTAATGGTAATACTGAGAATAGCATATCTATTGGATATAGTTTTACGTATGCAGATACTGCATTGATGTTTTCTGCTAGGTTTCTGTTGTTTAGCATTACTCCTTTTGCATTTGATGTTGTTCCTGATGTGAAGAATAGTATTTTGAATTCTTCTGGGTCTATTTCTATTTTTTCGAAACTGTTGTCTCCTGATTTTATTATTGATTTTCCTAAATCTATTAAGTATTGTAATCCAACTTCTTTGTCTTCTAGTTTGTTTTCTGATTTCATTTCAATAAAATATTCTACTTCTGGAATGTCTTCTTTTATTTTTTTGATGTCTTCTGCTTTTTTTGGTGAATATATTATTGCTGATGCTCTTGATCTTTTTACTATGTTTTCTAATTCGTTTAGTGGTAATTCTCTGTCTGTTGGTACTGCAATTCCTACTCCACATAGCATTGCCATGTATGATACATACCATCCGTATTGTGTTTCTCCAATTATGATTACTCTTTTATTTTTTAGGTTTAGGACATTTGTTAATGCCGTTCCAAGACCAAATACGTCTTCTTTGAATTCTTTGTATGTTGTTATTTTGTATGGTGTTTTGTGGTCTGGTTTTTCTAGTATACAGTCTTCTTCTGGATATTTTTCTACTGTGTTTAAGAAAAATTCCCTTACTGTTTTGTAGTGTGTCATGTCTTCATATGGTGTTTCTCTTTTTTTCTTTAGATTCTTTTTTTCTAGTTTTTCGTAGTCTATTTCGTTTAATTCTTCCATTACGTTCATTTTCATTTTTTTGAATTTCATCTTTGGAACTTTTATGTCTCTTAATCCCATTTTTCATTACCTCTTTTATTTTTTTTCATATTATATACGATTTTGCTTATTTTTTCAAGTATTTTTTATTATAATGCTCGGTCAGTTTTTTATTTTCGGTTACTTTTTTTACTGCTTTAGACTTTTATTAATTCTTTTATTTTTTCATATTTTGCATCCCCTATTCCCTTTACATTTTTTATTTCTTCTATTGTTTTGAACTTTCCATTTTCTTTTCTATAGTTTATTATTTTGAGAGCAGTTGAACTACCTATTCCTGGTAAAGTTTCTAACTCTGTTTGAGTTGCAGAATTTATATTAATTTTTTCTGTGCTTTTTGTTGATGCAGTACTGGATTTTGTTGCATTACTTGTTGTGCTTGATTTTTCATTTGTGTTACCACTTGAACTTTTGCTTCCTCCTGATACTGTTTGTCCGTCTGTTTCTTTTGTTACATATGTTGTTGTTTCGTCTGTAACGTCATTTTTGTCTTTTTTATTTGGAATGTATATTTTCATTCCGTCTTCTAACACATATGCAAGATTAATTTTATCTATAAAAGCGTTTTCCGTAAGATTTCCAGCGACTTCTATTGCGTCCGCTATTCGACTATTTTCTGCTATTTCGTATAACCCTGGATTATGTACTTCACCAGTTATGTATACTTTTATCTTGTTTTCTCCTGCTATATTTTCTTCTGTATTTGTTTCTGGTGCCTGTTTATTTGACTCCTCAACCTCAATGTTTTCAATGCTTTCATCTTTTGTTTTAAAGTAATATGTGGTAATACCAACAATTGTTACTATTAGAATTATTAAAATTATTTTAAAATTTATTTTTTTCAATTTTTTCCTCCTTTATGTTAATTTTTCTATTGATATTTTTCTTAATTTATTATATATTAAAAGGTAGTTTTATATATTAGAAAAATTGTAGAGTGTTACTAATATATATTAGAAATGTTGCAATGTAGGAAGGATTAATCTAATAATGAAATTAAGAAATTTTTTTGTAATAATATTTATACTAAGTTTATTTTTTAATATTTCTGCAAGTTATGCAGATTCAAATGATGTTAATATATCGGCAGAAAGTGCCGTTCTTATAGATAGTTCTAGTGAAAAGGTTTTATTTTCTAAGGATGCCGAAAGGAAAATGTATCCTGCTAGTACAACAAAAATTTTAACGGCTATTTTGGCAATTGAAAATTGCAATTTAGATGATGTGGTGACTGTTCCATATGAGGCTATTTCTCAAATACCTTCTGGATATTCTGTTGCTGCACTTCAGGCTGGAGAGCAAATTACTGTAGAACAATTGCTAAAGGTTATGATGGTTCATTCTGCAAATGATGCTGCAAATGTTCTTGCTTATCACGTTTCTGGTTCACTTGAAGGTTTTGCTGGCTTGATGAATCAAAAAGTTGCAGATTTGGGACTTGAACATACACATTTTACAAATCCAAGTGGAATGCAAAATGAAAATCATTATACTACTGCTCATGATTTGTCTTTAATAATGAAGTATTGTATGAAAAATTCAACTTTTAGAACTTTGGCAGGTTTAAAATCATGTATAATTCCTGCTACAAATAAATATGAGGAGCGTATTTTTAAAACTACTAATGATTTACTAATTTCTGATAATAGAGAGGTTAAAAGTAATTATTATTATAGATATGCTATTGCTGGTAAAACAGGATATACAACTGAGGCAAAGAATTGCTTGGTTTCTGTTGCTAATAAAGATGGATTTGAGTTGATTTGTGTTGTTCTTGGTGTTGGCGTTATACCTAATAATTTGAGTGGAAAATTTTTGGATACTAAAAATTTATTTGAATATGGTTATAATAATTATGCTATTAAAAAGATTAGAGATAAAAATGCTATTGCTACACAAATAACTATATCTAATGCTACAAAGGAGACTCAAAATTTAGATTTATTGCTTTCTGATGATATTACTGTTTTGACTTCTCAAAATGCTTCAGAATCTGATTTTTCGCCTACTATTACATTAAAGGATAATTTGTTTGCTCCTATTGCTCAAGGTCAGGTGCTTGGTAAAATAACTTATACGGTTGATGGGGTTGATTATTCTTCTGATTTGATTGCAGCTAATAATGTTGAACTTTCTAGTTCATATGTATTTGCAATTCAAATTGTGTTGATTGTTATAATTCTGTTTTTACTATATAAATTATTATTTGGTGGTAATAATAAGACTAAAAATTATAAGAGAAAATCTTTTAGATTGTTTAAATAAGATTTTAAATTTTTATTTATTCTAAATTTTATATTGATTTAAATTTTTATTGATTTAAATTTTTTATTGATTTAAAATTTTGCCGTAACCTACATTTTTTATTTTGTAGGTTACGGTTTTTTTATATTCTGGTTTTTTAGAAATCTTTTCCTATAACTATTGTAACATCTACAGTGCTTCCAGTCACTTTATTTGTTGTTATATCGCCTTTTCCTAAAACTTGTTTAATGTTTTTCAAATTTTCACTTGTAACATCTTTTTTGTTTGTTATTATTGTTTTTGCTAATGTTTTTTTACTTTTTCCTGTTTGTTTAACTGTATATCCTGCTTCTTCTAATAATTTTTTGGCTTCATCCAATTTGCTACTATCTCCTGAAGCATTTTGTAGTTCTATTTTTATGTCTTTTGGTGTTTGTTCTTCTTGTTCTGTTGTTGTGCTATTTGATGTTTTATTAGATACTGTGTTGTTTATTGTGTTTGTTTCATCACTGTTTTCTTGTGTATCTGCATAGAACATTGATTGTATTAATTTTTTTGTTTCAGTTTTGTCTGCTACAAATATACTTACATTATTTGTTTTTGAAATATCTGGTGTTGACCCTGGCAATGTTGCTGATGTAATGTTTTCTGTGTCTAATTCTACTGCATATGGAATGTAGTCTTTTGCTAATGATAAGTTTATATTTGTTTCTACATTTTTGTGTGCTATTTCTAGTATTTGACCTATTTTAAATATGTTGCTTGGTTTTAATGTTTGTTTTAGTGTTGCAATTATAAAGTCTCTTTGTGTTCTCATTCTACCAAAGTCGTTGTCTCCGTATTCTGTTGGGTAAGATGTTTGTCCTACTCCTCTTTGGGAGTTATTATGTCTAAAGCGTAATAATTGTTCTGCTTTTGCTCCATCTATGTGTTGCTCTCCTGCTTTAAGGTCTATATGTAAATCTTGTGATGTGTCATCATATTTCATGTCAATTGGTACATTGAAGTCTACTCCACCAATTGCATCTACTAATTTGATTAATGCTTCTGTTCTTACTACTACATAGTATTCAATATCTAAACCTGTTAATTTGTTTACTGCTTCTAGTGTTTTTTCTGGTGTTTTGTTTATGTTATATAGCGCATTGATTTTTTGTGATGCAACTGCTTTTTTTGTGTTTGTTCCAGTGAATGTGTCTCTTGGTATTGATAGTAAGTTTGCTTTTTGTGTGTTTGGGTTGTATGATGCAACCATTATTGTGTCTGTTAATTCTGCGTCAATATCTGTACTTACTCCTAATATTAATACTTTTATTTCTTTTAAATCTTTTTTGGTGTTTTCATCATGTCCTACTACTGTTGCTAGCATTCCACTTAAGCCTCCACCGTTTTTTATTGTTCTATATGTGAACCATCCTATTGCTATTAATAATATTATTACAATAACTAATAATACTTTTTTCCATCCTTTTTTATTTTTTCTATCTTTTTTTTCTCTTGTTTTTGCATATTTGTTTTTTTCTTTTGTTTCTTTTTTTTCTTTCAAAATAACCACTCCTAAATTTTTTAAAATTATGTTATAAGTATAGCAAAAATATATAAAAAACGCAATAAATTTGCGCTTTTTTGTTTAAATTTTTATTATTTTTTCATATATGCTTTTTGTTATAAATGATTTTTGTATGTTTTCGTTTATGCTGTTTTCTGGATTTATTTTTGCTACAACTCCCATTATTACTGCTATTACAAATACTATTATTATTCCTCTTAATATTCCATATGCAAGTCCTCCAACTTCGTTGAATTGTTTTAGTATTGGTAAATTTGCTACAAAACCTAATAGTGTTATTACTACGCTTAATGCTATTTTTACAAGTATGAATAATACTATTGCTGTTACTGCATATATAATTTCTCTGGCTATTTTTTCTGCTTGTTGTGGCAATATTTCGTTTTCTACCTGCTCTGCTACTTGATTTGTTACTTGTGTTGATATTTTATTTTCGTCCTTTTTTTCATCATCTTTGTTTATTGCTTTTGATGCATTGGTTATTATTGTATTTTTTAAATTTGCTTCTAATTGTGTGTTTTTTATTATGACACCTGCTATTGGTCTATATAAAATTAGTGTTATAACTATTGCAATTATTCCTGCAAATAGTTTTGCTCCTAATTTTACTAATCCTTTTTTGTATCCTAAAAATGCTGAAAGTATTAAGATTGCTATTAAAATTATATCAATTATTATTCCCATATTTTTTCTTGTATAGTTTCCTATACTCCCCTTTCTTTATAAATCTATAATTTCTATATTATCTCTATATATTATTCCTGCTATTGAGTTTGATAGAACAATGCTTGTTATTTCTTGGTCTGCTTTGTATTTTTTTACTAGCCATCCGTTGGTATTTATAAAGTCTACTTCTGACCCTAAATTTAATGCTATAATATTTCCACTTGTGTATATTTCTTTTGTTACTAACTCTGCAGTGTATAATGATGTGCTTTTATTTTCTGAATTTATTATGCTTACCGCTGAGTCTGCTGTAAATAGTCCTGATGATTTTTCTTCTATTGTCATTGATGCATTGTCTAAGTCTATTGATGCAAATGATATTTTTTTGTCTTTAAATTCTTGCATTGTTTCTACTGTTTGGTCTGTTTTTATTTCTGTTATTTTGTCTGTATACATGCATAATAGTTTGTTTTTGTCTTGGTATTTGATGTTTGTTATTAGGTCGTTTTTGTCTGCTTCATATATTTTCTTTATTGCATTTTCTGAGTTGTTTTTTGCATCATCTATTGACATTACTTTTACATTTGATTGTATCATTGTTCCTGATGTGTCTACTTGTGCTATTGCTAGGTATTTGTTGTCTTCTGATATTGATGTTGCTACTGCTCTTGTTGATGATAGGAATGTTTTGAATAGTGCATTTCCTTGGCTGTCGAATAGTTGTATTACTGTTTTGTAACTTGTGTCTACTATTGTTACTGCTACATATCCATTTTTGTTTATGCTTATTTGTGATATGTTTCCTTCTATTTCTCTTTCCCATAATATGTCTTTGTCTGCAATTAGATATATTTTTTGTCCTTTTTCTTCTGCTACTGCTAGGTATCGGTTTGATTGGTTGAATATTGGTTTGGATATTTCTAGTGTTAGTTCTTTTTCTTCTTTTCCTGCATTGTTGTATATTTTAAAGTTGTTTTTGTTTAGTATTCCTATGTATTTGTTGAAGGCGTATATGTTTGAGTTGTTTTCGTCTTCTATTTCTATGCTTGTTAGGTTGTTTTGTGTTTTTTCTTTTTGTAGTATATTTTTGTCTATCCATGTTCGTGCTTCTTTGTTGTTTATGTATGTTATTGTTATTCCTGCTATTGCTGCTACTATTATTAGTGTTATTATTGTTATTATTATTTTTTTCTTGTTTATCTTTTTTTCTTTTGGTTCTTCCCAGAAATCTTTCATGTGTTTTCCTCCTTTGTTTGCTGGTTGTTTTTTTCTATTTATGTTATATCAGTTTTTGGTTTTTTTTGCAATATTATTGTGCTTATTTTTTATATAAGAAAAATTTTTTGACAAAATATGACATTTTAACGACTTTCTAATTTGCAAAAAATCTGTATAATCTGTATCAGTCCAAAAACACCCAAAATTGGATAAAGCAAATTCACCAAATTAGAAAAACCAAAACCAGAAAAAATAACAGAACTAATACACATCAAAATCGATATAGTATTAAAGCTCCTTTTATTATTCACAACATTTTTTAAAAATCCCATTCCCAAAGAAATTGCAGTGGTAAAAATAGAAATTAAAATAATAATTCCATATATCTTCTTAATTTTCGGCCAAATGTTGCTTATAGCATATACTGCAGGCATTTGCAACTGTTTAATATCTACGTCTACATTAATTAAAAAAAGAAAAATAACACTTAATAAAATAATCATAATTATGCTAACAAGAATCGAAATGTATTTTATGTTTTTATTTTTTAAAATGAGCTCTTTTATGGAAATCAAAACCGGTATTAGTAAAATACAGTTGTAACTTGCATACAAGATGCTTGTTATAAACCAATTTTGAAGTAAACTTTCATTTTTTTGTAAAACTATATGGTTGTTCAAATTGTTGAAATCTATATTTTGAATATTTACAATCCCGTATTACTAATACTACGACTATTAAAATTGGAATTAGTATTTCATTTATTTTTACAATTCCTTTTATGTTTGTTTTAAATAGAATTACACATAAAAAGGCCAAAATGCTACTTCCAATAAAACTGTTTAAATTTATTTCTTGTTCTAAATATGCTCCAAAGCCTGCTATCATTACATAAAATGATACTAAAATGAATATGTTTATAATTGAGTTTATTAGTTCTTTTAACTTTTCTTTTTTTATAAAGTGGTCTAAAAATTCCTTGTAGTTTTCTATGTTATTTTCTTTTGTTATTTTCAATGTTTTATATATTGTAAATCCTATAATTCCACTTGATATTATAATTCCTAATATTCCTTTGATTCCATATGAATAAAAAAATATATAAACTTCTTGGCCTGATGCAAAGCCTGCTCCTATCAATGTTCCTATTATGACAAATACAACTTTTAAAATACTCATAAAAAGTTTGTTTCCTTTCATGATTTTTGCGTTACTTATTTTTCATAAAAAATAAGCCCCATATTATTTTATGGGACTTGCTTTATTTTTATGATTATTTTTTTCTTCTTCTAACTCTCCAAACTATAATTCCTATAGCAATTATAAATAGTGGAACAAATGTGATTATTCCTAAGATAATTCTGTTTTCTTGTTCTGTTGCAGTATATGTTACTGCTCCAGTACTCTTTCTTACTGTTATGTCTTCTTCTCTATCTGATAAATATGCTATTGAGTTTAGTACTAGGTCTTTATTTTTTCTGTATGCTACCATTGGTGTTTGTGTTGATTGGTTTATTGGATAGTCTGATACGAAGTAATTTTCTCCATATATGATTAATTTTGATTTTACTTCTTTTGTGTCTGTTTCTTCATTTGCTTCGGTTACTGTTTTGTCAAATTGGGCTCCTACTAAGAATGCTCCTTTTTCTTCTCCGTCTTGTGCAGAATTTGATTGATTTTCAAAGTTTGTTATAAAATAAGCCTTTTCACTTGTTTTTACTAATGCTGTTTTTGTTGTGTTTAGACTTTCTAGTTCTTCGTCACTTGCTACATTTATTTTTGTTGCATTTATAAATATAACTCCTTCTGAATTATATAGTTTGTTTGTTGCATCTGCATATTGTATTTCTGGCATAATTAGGTCTGGTGAATTTGATACCATTTTGCTTGAGTCTGTTTCTCTGATTATTCCTATTTCAAATGGTTTTACGCCATATAAAGCCAATATTTTATTAACATTTGGCAAGTCTACTTGTTTTGCTAGTGCTGCGTTTAACCATAAGATGTTTCCGCCTTTGTTTATATATTCTGTAATCGCATTTGTTGCTACGTCGTCAAAATCTTTTTCTGGTGATGCTATTACTAGAGTGTTGCAGTCATCTGGTACTTTTCCTGTTGATAGTATGTCTAATGTTTCTACTTGATTTACTTCATTTTGTAAATACATATTTAAGTATTGCATTCCACTTTTTAGTGTAAATGAACTATATCCACTTAAGAAATATACTTTTGGTAATTCTTCTACTGATACTGTTCTTATTGCTGCTGTTAGTTTTTCTTCTGCTACGTTTACTGATTCTCCTGTTGATTTGTCATATGTGTATAAATCACTTGAAGCGAGTACTTTGTAGTTGTCTCCAGATTCTACTATTATTCCATTGCTTGATGTTTCGATTCCATATTTTTGTACTAAGTCTGGTCTACTGTCTTGTGTTACTGCTTCTACTTTTATTTTGTCATTTACTTTTGTATATTGTTTTGCTAGGTCAAGTGTTGAGTCATCATCTGAATATCCAACAAAATAAATGTTTATGTCTTTGTCTATGTCTTTTATTTTTTCTTTGCTTTCGCTTGTTAGTGTAAATAATTTGTCTTCTGTTAGGTCAATTGGTGTTGGATTTATTTTTTTCATTAATACGCTTATTCCAACGAATACTGCTAGTATTATTACTACTAATAAGAATGTTTTTGTTCCATTTATTAGCCATCTTTTTTTGATTGTTTCTATAAATTTATTTGGTTTCTTTTCTTTTTTGTTGTCGGCTTTGTTCTTTTTTGCTTTTTTGTCTAATTTTTCTGCTGCTTTTTTTGCCTTTTTTTCTTCTTTGCTTAATTTTCCTGTTGTTTTTTTCTCTTCTTTGCTTAGTTTTTCTGTCTTTTTATCTTCTTTCACTTTTTTACCATTCCTTTCATTTATGTTATTAATTTGATTTTTTCAAATTACTATTTTACACTTTTTCTTCTTTGCATTGTTGTTATTGTTAATAATAAGCATGTAATTGTAAATGTTAAAAATGTAACTGTATTTGCTATGTCAATTTGTCCTTGTGTATATTTGTAAAACATATTTATGAAAGAAAAACCTTCTAAACTTGAATTGAATTCTGGTAGAACCCATGTTATTATGAAAAATCCTATTGAGATTATTCCAGCTATTATTTGGTTTTCTGTTAAACTTGATGTTAACATTCCAAATGAGATATATGACATTACAAATAATAAAAATCCTAGCATTGTTGCAAATGTTGTTGTTAGTTTTGGTACCCCGTAGTGGCATAAAATTCCAAAGTACATAAATGTACATAATTCTGTTATTATTACTATTAATAGTGCTGCTATAAATTTACCTAATACTATTTTTGTTATGCTTACAGGTGATGTTAATAGTAGTTGTTCTGTTCCTGTTTTTCTCTCTTCTGCAAATGACCTCATTGTTAGTAATGGTATTATAAATGCTAAAACAAGTATTGTTGGTAATGTATAATAAATGTATTCAAAGTTTACATTTCCAGAGCTTACTACACTAAAGAAGAATGATATACTGAATGCTATTAAAAATACTCCAATAAATATGTAACCAATTGGTGTGTAAAAATATGATTTAAATTCTTTTTTGATGACTGCCCACATTATTTTTCTCCTCCTTCTATTAATTTCATAAATGCATCTTCTAGTGTTGTGTCTGCTTTTTTCATTTCGAATATTGTTATGTTTTCTTTTGCAAATTCGTTAAACACTATTTTTCTTAAATCTACATCCTTTTCTGATTCTAGTACATATTGTTTTGTACCGTCTTCGTTTTCTTTTATTAATTTTATTTCTTTTATTTCTGGTATTTTTTCTTTTATTGTTTCCATTTTGTTTTCTGTGTCTTCAACTGTTACATATGTTGTGTTGTTGCTTTCTACTTTCTTTTCTAGGTTTTCTGGCGTGTCAATGGCAACTATTTTTCCTTTATTTATTATTATTACTTTGTTACATATTTGACTTACTTCTGATAATATGTGTGAACTTAGTATTACTGTATGTGTTTTTCCTAGTTCTTTTATTAATGCTCTTATTTCTGTTATTTGTTTTGGGTCTAGTCCTACTGTTGGTTCATCTAATATAAGGATTTTTGGTTCTCCTACTAGCGCCCCTGCCATACTTACTCTTTGTTTGTATCCTCTTGATAAGTTACGTGTTAATTTTTTTTCTACATCTTTTAGGCCTGTTTGTTCTATTATTTTTTCGACTTTTTCTTTTCTTGTTTTTCTGTCTACTTTTTTTAGTTCGGCCATGTATGTTACAAATTCTTTTACTGTTAGATCAGAATATAGTGGTACTCCTTCTGGCATGTATCCTATTTGTGTTTTTGCTTTTTTTGGTTTTTTTGATATATCATATCCATTTACTATTATTTCTCCTTCTGTTGGTTCGATATACCCTGTTATCATGTTCATTGTTGTACTTTTTCCTGCTCCGTTTGGGCCAAGTAGTCCTATTATTTCACCTTCTTCTATTTTGAAGTTGATATTATCTACGGCAGTAAAGTTTCCGTATTTTTTTGTGATGTTTTTTACTTCAATCACGAGAAATTCCTCCTTACATTTTTATTTTCCGTAAGACTTTTGTCTTGCTTTGTTGCTACTATAATATCATTTTGTTTTTTTGTTGTAAAGTTTTTCACAAAGATTTCACATTACGGATATATAGTGTTCAGTTTTTTTAAGTTATATTTCATTGCTTGTGGTTGTAATTTTATGATCTGTGAATAGTAACATACTCAAAATTTTTTGTATTTTTTTGCTATTTTTCATTGACATTATTATTTTTTTGTGTTATTATAGTTATTGTTCAAACGTTATGGGTCAATAGCTCAGTTGGATAGAGCACACGCCTTCTAAGCGTGGGGTCGGGGGTTCGAATCCCTCTTGGCCCACCAGATAACATCTATAATTTTCATAGGTGTTATTTTTTTGTATGAATATATATCTTCAGCTTTGGGTATAACTAATAGTGTTATATTGCTTGTTTGTTTTTATTTTTTATTCTTTATAATTCAGTATTTTCCAAGGTTTATATCAAATATGATTTCATATTACCAATTGGTTTAATTTATTAAAACGCCTTGATATACTTTTATTATAATGGATTTAAAGTAATATGGAGGTATAAAATGAAGTCTTTAAAAAAATTTGACATTGATAAAGTTCTTGGCGAGGTTTTTAAAGAGTACCGCGTCAAAAATAAATTTACACAAGAAATAATTGCTGAAAAATTAGGAATTTCTGTAAAGTATATTTCTAGAATTGAGAATGGAACTGGCGGAGTTAAAGTTGAGACTCTTGTTAATTATATGAATATTTTGGAAATTTCTCCTAATGTTATTTTTGAAAAATTGATTGTTAGTAAAGAGTTGGAGGCTCAGATGGAGTTGTCTAAAAAGGCTAGTAAGTTGTCTAGAGATAAATTGAATTTTGTTTTGTCTGTAATTGATTTACTTGATAATATTTAATTTTTTAAAGAAGGACCTTTTTAGTTCCTTCTTTTATTTTATCTCTTCTATCTCTTCTTTTTTTAGTCCTGTTATTTTCATTATCATTTCTTTTGTGAAATTTTCTGCAAGCATTTTTTGTACTATTTCTTTTATTTTTTGCTTGCCACCCTCTAATCTACCTTTCTTCATTCCTTCTTGTCTTCCTTCTTGTCTTCCAATATTTATGTATTTTTCGTTTTCTGCTAGTAGCATTTCCATTACTGCCATCATATTACCACTTCCTTCCTCGATTTTTTCTAAGATTTTACTTGCGTTTTCTGTGCCTATTCTTAATGACCATATTTCTTTTACTATTCTTCTAAATGTACTTTTATCTTCTTCTTTTATTTTGTTTTCTATTTTTTCTAATGCTTGTACCATTTCTATTTCGTCTTTGCATTTTTCTACTAACATCATTTTGGTTATAAATATATCATCTTCTAGTAGTTCTTTTTTACTAAAGTCGTTAATGTCTATTAAGTTGAATTCTCCGTCTATTAATTTGACTTCTTTGAAAAATTGTTGCTTTTCTATTGCTTCGTTTTCTATTTTCCATTTTGTTTTTCCTGTGTATAAGACAATTGGTATTACACGCGGCTTTTGTTTATATTTTGTATCTTCTATAGCACTTTCGATAATTGCAGCACTGTATTCTAATAGTCTAATTGGCATTTTCTTGTCTATTTTTGTTTGGTGTTCTATTAATAGAAAAATGTTTTTGTCTTTTATTCTGTATACAATATCTGCCTCTTTGTTTTTGAATTTTGGGTCTATGTAACTACTGTTATATTTTTCTAATTCTTCTGTTTTGATGTTTAGTCCAAGAAATTTATTTAAAAATTTTGATACGTCTGTTTTTTTGTCTAGTACCGTTCTGAATATTTTGTCGTGTTCGTTGTTTATTCTTCTGGCTTTGAGCTGTTGTATTATGTTTCTTTTTGTATTGTTATTTTTATTTTCTTCGACGATTTCATCTGGTGAATCTGGAATGTATTTTTCACTGACATCACATAGCGTAAATTCTGTTGTGTGCCCTTCTTCGCACTCTTCTTCTTCGTCTTCTCTTGATAACACTTTTTTTAAAAAAACTGAAGAAATATCTAATTTTAAAATGTTTTTTAAATAATCTTCATATGTAAATATTATCATATAACTCCTTCTTTCTTAATTATATTATTCTTTATTTACTTTGTCAATATTTATTTTGCAGTAAATATGATATTTTTTTATTTTTATGCACCTCCCTTTTTTTCTTTAAATTTGTTTGAATTATTGCCCTGAATTGGACTTTTTTGATTTTTTTGTCCTAAGTGGACTTTGAAATTTTTGATTTAAAAATTTGTGGATTTTAAAACTTTTTCTTTAAAGTGTAACTATGATATCACAGACTTTTTGTAATTGCAATAGTTTTTTTAAAATGTTGTTAATTTTTTATGTTAATTTTACTGTTTATATCTTTTGTTTTAATTAAAAAAAGGACTAAAGGTTTGTTCCTTTAATCCTCTCCTCTTAGGTAAGTGCTATTTCTTCCAGAAATTAGCACCTAGCCACGTGTCTTCGGCACTTATGATATTTTAGATTTTAAGACAGTTATAACTGGACGCACCCCGGTGCCGCCGCTGATTGTGAAGGTGGTGTTGTGCGAGTTGCCTTCGGTGCCGCCCAGACGCCCACACGGCGTTAGTGGCGCCCGCAGACCCAAGCCAATAAAACAAGTAGCCCTCTGAGTTTGCTGTTCCTCTATACATTGCATCAATCTTTGTATTTGAATCTTTTTTTGCCTTTAACGCATTAGCTTCTTCATATGATAACAATCTACTTGAAACTGCACCTTTACTCCTTCCATAACTTTTTGCTTTTCCTATGGCATCTGTTGCTGTATATCCTATAAAATCATTTAAATTAAATGGTGAACTCGTAAAACTACTACTCCAATAATTTGTACTTGAAAATGCACATCTAGTTGTACCGTATGCTGCATCTTGTTGTGCTGTTCCCGCCTTATTTAAATTATATTTTGATATTAAATTTACAGTATCACAATTATTGTCCCATTCTAATACATAAAATTGTTCTCCTCCTACTGTTACTTCATCGCCTATTGATTTAGTTGGAACTTTTTTATTTAATTCGTCTAATGCGTCTTTTACACTTACTGTTGTCCCATCAGATTTTGTATAACTTACTTCTGTTGCTGCTAACGCGTATGCTGCATATACTCCAACATTAAAGCATAATACTAATGCTAATATTACTATAAAAATTATTAAAACTATCTTAATTTTATTTGATTTCGTTTTATCTGTTAAACTACCTGTGTGTGTGTGTGTGTGTGTGTGTGTGTACAGCCTCAAGGCTTTCCTTATTTTTCATATTGTTCCTCCTAATATATTTTATTCATTGTGTGCCTTACGGCACATCTTAAATAAATTTTGGTGCAGTTGCCCAAAATTTATGGGCAGGTGCTATTTCTTCCAGAAATTAGCACCTAGCCTAAAGCTCCTTTCAGTCGCCTTTTTAGATTTCAGACTTGTGGATTTCTATAACTGGGCGAACCCCGTGGTAGTCGCTGCTGCTGTAGCCAAAGCCGCAGCGGGTCATGTAGCCGGGGCCCACGTACCACACGTAGCTAGTGCTGTACGCAGTCGCAAGCCAATAAAATACGGATTTTCCATATGTTACATATATTATATCTTTATAACTATATACTAAACTATCCGCTTCTTCATATGTTAACAATCTTCCACCTATTGCGCCTAAACTTTTGGCATAATTATTTGCTTTATACACCGCACTTCCTGTATCATTTCGTACTGCTAAATATGTATTTAGATTTAAATACGGTCTACTATTTGGAAGCGTCTCACCTCTCCAATAATTACTAGTTGAAAATGCACAGCCCGTATCTGCATTTTCTTGTTTTGTCGCTGCAGAATTTAAAACATATTTTGCTAGTAATTCATATGTTGTTCCTTTGTCTGCTATAACAAAAAATGGCTCTCCTTTGTATGTTACCGCATCTCCTACTTTATATTTAGGAATCTTCGTATACAACTCATCCAAAGCCGTTTTAACACTTATTGAAGTAGAAGTACCCGGTTTTGTATAACTAACCTCTGTTGCTGCCAAAGCATATGCTGCGTAAACACCAACATTAAAACACAATACTAATGTCAAAATTACTATAAAAACAATTAATGCAGTTTTCAATTTTTTATTATTTTTCATCATGTTTGCTCCTTCCTTTTATTTACTCTAAGAGAGATACTTACCTTGCGATAAGCCTCTCTTAGCATTTAAAATTTTTATCTATTATACAAAGCATCTAATGCTTGTTTAACATTCTCAACCTTCCAACTTGAATCACTTGGTGTATAAGATACATCTGCTGCAGTTGGTTTGGTTATTGTAATAGTAGCACTACCTGTTGCACTTGTGTTGGTGTGGTTTCCATCTCCTACTACATATGCTTGTACATAAGTTGTTCCTATTGATGTTCTTGTTGGTTTAGTTGTGCTCCAACTTCCCCAAGTTTTATTATCTGTGCTTGTTCTGTAGTAAATTGTACCGCCTGAGCCTCCGCTTACTGTTATTGCATGTGCATTTTTATCATATTTTGCTGTTGTTGTTTTTAATGTTGGATTTGTTGCCGCAACTTTGTTTATTGTAAATGATTTTGTATTTCCTGTTAATGTGTAGTTTCCAGCTTTTGCTCTTCCTCCAGTTACACTGCTTATGCTTGCTTTTGATGTGTAAGTTCCTGCATTTATTGCAGATGTTCTTGTTACATTTATTGTTTCTCCAGATACTCCACTTGCTGCACTTGCTGTTGGGGCTTGTACTCTTCCTGTGTAACTAAATGTTGTGGTTGTTCCCCATGTTACTGCTATAGATTTCGGATTTATTTTCCATGTTACTGTTTTGTTTGCTGTTGTGTTATCACTCCATTGATAGTTTGATGTGTTTGTTATTTTTAGTACTATATTGTATGTTCCTGCATCTATTGTGCTTGCTGTTGTTCCACTTGTTTCTATTGCTGTTCCTGTTGGCGCTGTGTATCCGTGGGCTTGTGTTGCTCCATTATATGTAAGTGTTCTTACTGGACTTGTTGGTACTGTTACTTTTGCTTTTGCTATTGTTACCATTCCTATATATTTTGCTGCTACACTGTTGTGGTTTCCGTCTGCATCTACTTTTGACCATACAAAATATGTTCCTGCATTTGTTCCTGTTACGCTTGTATTCCATGAAGTTGGTGCAGTTGTACTATTTGCTCCTAGTCCATATTTTATTGTTCCTCCTGATGCACTTCCGGCTTTAGATAATAGGCTTTGTGCTTTTGTGTTATATGCTAATCCTGTTGCTAATGTTGGATTTGCCATTGTTGCATTTACTTTGTTTATTGTAAATGCTTTTGTGTTTCCTGATAATGCATAGTTTCCTATTTTTGCTCTTCCTCCTGTCACACTACTTATGCTTGCTGTTGATGTATAACTTCCTGCGTTTCTTCCAGTTGTTCTTGTTACATTTATTGTTTCTCCTGTTACTCCACTTGTAGCACTTGCTGTTGGCGCTTGTGCATTTCCGTTGTAGTTAAATGTTGTGGTTGTTCCCCATGTTACTGCTACTGTCTTTTTATTCATCGTCCATGTTATTGTTTTTGCTCCTGTTGTTCCATCACTCCATGCGTGGTTTCCATCTGGTGTTGCAGTTGCTGTATATGTTCCTGCATCTATTCCTGATGTTGTTCCACTCCATGTTATTCCGCTACCTGTTACACCTGTTTGGCTTTTTCCATTGTATGTTTTGTTTGATGCACTTGCACTTGCATTTTTTGCTCTTGCTACATTTATTGTGTATGTTGCATCTTTTGTTACTCCTGAATTGTTGTCTTTTGCGGTAATTACGTATGTATATGTTCCTGCTGGTGTACTAGCCGCTATATTAATTGTTGTTCCACTTATACTTATATAGTTTGTTGCTGTTCCTGATGCATTTTTTTCTGTTTTTTCTGTATATGTATAACTTCCTGTTCCGTTACTTGCTCCGGTGATACCTGCAGTTTGAGTACCTGTACTAAATGTTTTGTTTATTGTTTGATTTGCAAAGTTTAATTGATTTGCAGTCCATATAGCATAAAGTTGTAGTTTTCCACTTGCTATTCCATATTGTCCATCTACATATTTCCATATTCCTTTCCAGTTTGTCCAACCATATCCATCATCTGTTCCATTAGTTTTAGTTGTCCAACCTGCAAATGTATATCCTGTTCTTGTATATCCATTTGATGCTATTGTTACATTTTGGTCATATGTTGCTGTGGTGTTTGCTGTACTTCCTCCTGTTGCTCCATTTCCGTTATATGATATTGTGTATTTATTTGGTGTCCATCTTGCATAAAGTTGCAATTTTCTATTTGCTATTCCATATTGTCCATCTACATATTTCCATGTTCCTTTCCAGTTTGTCCAGCCATATCCATCGTCACTTCCGTCAGTTTTTGTTGTCCAACCTGCAAATGTATATCCTGTTTTTGTGAATCCATTTGATGCTATTGTTACACTTTGGTCATATGTTGCTGTGGTGTTTGCTGTGCTTCCTCCTGTTGCTCCATTTCCGTTATATGCTACTGTATATGTATTTGCTGTAAATGTTGCAGTTATTGTTGTTGCTGTAGTTACTGTTCCACTGGCTACTGACCATTTACTAAATGAGTAACCTGTTTTATTTGTTGCGGTAACTACTTTTAAATCTTTTGTTGTTGTCCCGCTTGTTATTCCCTTTATTGTTAATTTATTTCCACTTGTAGTGAATGTTGCTCCACTTATAACATTATAACTTGATGTATCAACTGTTCCCATGTTTGTAGAGTTGCTATTTATTGTTGTTGTATAAACTGCAACTATTTTGCTTGCTTTATCACTTGGTGTTGTGTAGTTATTTGCATTGCTATTTATTGCTCTTACATATACTGTTCTGTTTCCTGTTGTTCCTATTATTGTACTTAAATAATCTACTCCACTTGTTGCGTTTGTCCAATTTTGATCATCTATACTTATTTGATATGATGTTGCATTACTTGCTGATGACCATGTTACAATTCCTGCAGTTGATATAGCAAGATTTGTTGGTGTTGCTACTGTTGCTTTATTTATTGTAAACGCTTTTGTGTTTCCTGTTAGTGTATAATTTTCTTTTCTTGCTCTTCCTCCTGTCACACTACTTATGCTTGCAGTTGATGTGTAACTTCCGGCATTTGTTCCTGTTGTTCTTGTTACATTTATTGTTTCTCCAGTTATTCCACTTGTTGCACTTACTGTTGGGGCTTGTGGTTGTCCATTATATGTAAATGTTGTAGTTGTTCCCCATGTTACTGATATAGATTTTGGATTCATCTTCCATGTTATTGTTTTTGCATTTGTTGTTCCATCACTCCATGCATGGTTTGCATCTGGTGTTGCATTTGCGGTGTATGTTCCTGCATCTATTGCGGATGTTGTTCCTGTCCATGTTACGCTTGTTCCTGTTACTCCTGTTTGATTTGTTCCATTATATGTCTTGTCTGATGCTTATGCATTTGCAGTTTTGGCTCTTTCTATTTTGATTGTGTATGTTGCTTCTTTTGTTACTTTTGAGTTGTTGTCTGTTGCTACAATTACATACGTATATGTGTCTGCAGGCGTGTTGGCTGCTATTGTTATTGTTGTTCCATTTATACTTATATAATTTGTATTTTTTTGTGCAGAATTTTTTTCTGTTTTTTCTGTATATGTATAATTTCCTGTTCCATTACTTGCCACTGTTATGTTTGCTTTTTGTTCACTTGTACTAAATGTTTTGCTTATTGTTTGATTTGCAAAGTTTAATGGGTTTGCATTCCAGTGTGCATAATATGTTGTATCTGTTACAGGTGTTTTTGTTGTGCTAGAAATTTGTGTTCCTCCTGTTGCTTCTGTAAACCATCCTGCAAATGTGTATCCTGTTCTTGTTGGTGTTCCTAGTGTTCCAAGTTCTGTATTATAAACTTTTTCTACTGTTTGTCTATTTGTTGTTCCGTCTTTTACGTAGTTTTCATCATATGTGATTTTTACCATTGGTATTGTTACTTTTTGGGTACCTATACATTTTCCATTTCCCAAATTATCGTATGCATAAATGTGTGTGTTATATTCTCCTGCTTCTGTTTTATGGTCTGTTATATTTACATGATATACCCATGTTGTTCCATCTGCTTGCTTTGTTCCTTTTGAACTTTCGCCTGTTTGCCAATTTGGTTGTATGTCATCTTGTCCTTTTGCTTCTGTCCATGTTGGGAATTGTACTCTATTTACTCCTGAACCATTGTCTTTTACTCCATAAACATATACATCATATCCTGCAGGTGTTACATTTTTTATTTCTATATTTGTTGCTGTTGGTGCCGTTTTGTCTATGTTTGTTATAGGTTTATATATTTCTTCTCCTGCATTTGTTCCATCCCATAATCTTGCATATATTGTTCCGTTTTCTGTATATTTTTGAGAATTTGTTGTTTGCCATTCTCCATTGTCTTTTTTAGTTTGTAGTGCATAATTTTTTTCTGTTGTTGTTACTGTTGCAGTTACTTCTTGCGTTGTCCAATCATTTGGTAATTTTGTAATTGTTGTGTTTGCATCTGTTAATTTTGGTACTGTTCCTGTTTTTGTTGAAGCTACTTCACTTATATTTCCTGCTACGTCCTTTACCCATACATAATATTTGGTTGATTGTTTTAGATTTTCTACTACTGTGTTGAATACTTGCGTACTATTATCTAGTTTTGTGAATGTTTTTGGCATTTTTTCACTTTCTGATATTGCATATGAGTATATTCCACTTGCTTCATCTGTTGCTGTTATTTTTATTGTGTTTGTTGTTACTGATAGACTTTTTACTATTGGTTTTGTTGTATCTATATTTGTAACTTCGTGTGAAGCTGCTATACCATAGTTGTTTCCGTCTGTTAAGGCTGCATACATTGTTCCGTTTTCTGTGAATATTTGTCTGTTAGATGCTATCCATCCTGATGTTGAATTTTTGCTTGTTGTTAATGTGAAGTTTTGTCCATCTACTGTTAGTGTTGCTGTTACTTCTACACTTTTATTTGTCCATTCATTTGGAACTGATGCAAATTTTATTTCATTTGAGTCTATTTTTGGTACAAGACTTGTTTTTATTTCGTATTCTTTTGATACTTTTTTCTTTCCGTTTGTATTGATTGCTACTGCTTCAATTACATATGTTTTTTCTTGTTTTAATTTTGTATATTTAAATGTGTTTTGGTCTGTTGTTCCTGCTAAATCAAATTTTTGTGAACCTTTTTCTTTTATGTAATATTCTATTTTTCCGCCTTCATTTCTTCTTGTTGTTACTGTTGCTGTTATTGTGTTTGTTGTTGCAGTGGCTTTTTTTATTTCAATTAGAGGGGCTAGTTCGTCTTCTTTTCCCAAGTAGTCTGAACCGTCTAGACCTACCTTATATACATCTCCATCTACTTTTACTTCGAAGAACCATTCTGTTTTTCCGTCTTTTTCTTCTGATGTTACTTCACTTACTTCTATGTCTTTTCCTCCGGCTTTTTTTATTTCTTCTAGGTCATTTTTGACGTCTTCGTATGTGGCTTTTACTATTTCCTCATCTGTTCCCCTTATTTGCTCGGTTTGGTTTATTTTTAGTTTGGTTTGCAATGTTGTTGCTATAGAGGCTCTTTTATGTTCTAATTTTGTGTCTTCTGCTGCACGGAATATTCCTGTTCTTGTTATTCCTTGTATTGATATTGACGCTAAAATTAGTAGTACCACTATTGTTACCACTAGTGCTACCATTGTTATTCCGCTTTTTTTGTTCAAGAATTTGCTTGAAAAATTGTTGTTTTTCTTTTCTTCTAAAGTGCTTCTCTCTACAGTATCAAGGCTTTTAGGTTCCGTTCTTGTACCTTTTATCATCTTTTGCTTTCCCCCTTGTTTTTTTCTTACTCGTTTATTTTATATATTTTTATTACGTTTTCTTGTGCCTAAAATATAACATGTTTTGACACTTTTTGCAATTTTAAATATCTATAAAAGCATTGATTTTAGTGGCTTTTGTTGTGTTATTGTAATTTAAATTGTCTTACGGAATAGGCTTATAACAGATTTAAATAATGAAGAATTTTTTATATTTCATTGTTGTAACTAAAATGTTATATATTTGTAATAATTTTTCTTTTCATTTATTTCACTGGCTTTTCAGTCTTCTTTTTGATTTAATTTGTTTTTTTATGTTTATTTTTTTTATAAATTTATTTCATTTTTTATCTTTTTGCCGAAAGACTTACGGAATAGTGAAAAAAAAGAGATTGAAGACTTATTCTTCAATCCTTATTTTTACTCTTTCCAGAATGCTTTGTATGTTTCAAAAGCAGAATATATATCAAATTTGCTTGTTACTTCATATGGTGCATGCATTGAAAGCACTGGTACTCCACAGTCTATAACATCTGTTCCTTTGTTTGCTAATATATATGCGATAGTTCCTCCACCGCCAATATCAACTTTTCCAAGTTCTGCTACTTGATATTTTATATCATTTTTTTCTAGTACATTTCTAACCCAAGCAACATATTCTGCGTTTGCATCAGATGCTCCTGATTTTCCTCTTGCTCCTGTGTATTTGTTTAGGCTTATTCCTTTTCCTACAAATCCTGCATTTGTTTTGTCTGATACTGATGCATAAATTGGGTCAAAACCTGCGTCAACATCTGATGATAACATTTTTGAGAAGCAGAATACTTTGTCTAATAGGTTCGGTCTGTTTACTCCTAATTTGTTTAACATCTCTGATATAAAGAAGTCAAACATATGTGATTCCATTCCTGTATTTCCCATACTTCCGATTTCTTCTTTATCTGATAGAATACATACTGCTGTGTTTTTTACATTTTCTAATGTCATCATTGCTGCAAGTGATGTGTATGCACATACTTTGTCGTCTTGTCCATATGCTGCTACTAGCCCTGCATCAAATCCTAGGCTTCTTGCTTTGAATGCTGGTATTATTTCTAATTCTGAACTTTGTAAATCTGCTTCTACTATTCCGTATTTTTGGTTTAAGATGTTTAGAATATTTAGTTTTACTTTTTCTTTTGCGTCTGTGTCTTGGTATGGAATGCTTCCAATTAGAAGATTTAGGTCTTCCCCATCTATTCCGTTTTTTAGTTTCTTTTCCATTTGTTCTTGTGCTAAATGTGGTAATAAGTCTGTTATTGTAAATATTGGATCATCGTCGTCTTCTCCTATATTTACTGTCATTTTTTCACCATTTGGTTTTACTATTACTCCATGGATGCTTAATGGAATTGTTGTCCATTGATATTTTTTGATTCCTCCATAGTAATGTGTTTTGAAGTATGCTAATTCTGTGTCTTCATATAGTGGATTTGGTTTTAGGTCTAGTCTTGGTGAGTCTACATGTGAGCCAATAATGTGAACTCCGTTTTCTATGTTTTCTGTTCCTATTATTGCTAGATACATGCTTTTGCCTCTGTTTATAAAGTATATTTTGTCTCCTGGTTGTAGTTTTTCAATTTCTGCTATGTCTTTGTATCCGTTTGCTTGTGCCATTTTTGTGGCTTCTACTATAAATTCTCTTTCTGTTTTTGCTTTATTTAAAAAGTTCATGTAGTCTTTTGAAAAATTGAATATTGCTTCTTTTTTTCTTGTGTCTACTGTGTTCCATCCGTTTTCTTTTTTGTGAAATAGTTTTTCTTCTAAACTTTTTTCCATTTTTAATCACATTCCTTTCTTTTTTGTGTCTTTTGTTTTTTCCTAGTATATCACTTTAATCTTTATTTTTCCACCTTTTTTTGTATTTATTAATTTTTTTAGTAAATAATAGTTATAGATTTAAATTTAAAAAAAGTTTATATTGTTTTTATTTTTGTTAGTTATATTTTTTTATTATCTCACATTAATTATGTTCAAAAAGAAAATTTAATTCAATCAAAAATATATAACTAACAAAGATTTAATTATTATACTTACTCTTATAAATTCTTATAAATATAAAAAGGAGATTTTTTATGAATTCTTTATGGTTAACTGAAAATAAAAATAATAGTAAATTTGAAAGTTTATCAAAAAATATTAATACTGATGTATGTATAATAGGTGCGGGAATTTTTGGAATGACCTGTGGCTACTATTTATCAAAAGCTGGGCTAAATGTTTCTATTATAGAAAAAAATGAAATTGGGCATAAAACTACAGGCCACACTACTGCAAAAATCACATCTCAACATGGTCTTTTTTATACTTATTTGGTTGAAACATATGGTGAAGGTTTTGCAAAAGATTATTTGTCTGCAAATCAGGAAGCTATTGAAAATATCAAAAATATAATTGATGATGAAAAAATAAATTGTGATTTTGAAAGACAATCTAATTTCGTTTATACTACAAACCCTAATGAAGTCGCTCAAATTAAAAAAGAGGTTGATGTTCTAAACGCTTTGGGCTTCCCTGCAAACTTTGTTACTAAAACTGGCTTACCTTTTGATGTTGCAGGTGCTGTGCAGTTTAAAAATCAAGCTCAATTTAATCCAATAAAATATCTAAATGGTTTGACTAAGTGTATTTCAAAAAATAATGGTGAAATTTTTACTAATACTACTGTTACAGATGTGAAAAAAATAGGAGATAATTTTTATATTTTTACTCCAAATAATGTTGTAACTTCAAAATATGTTATACTTGCTTCACATTATCCTTTTGTGAATTTTCCTGGGATTTATTTTTTTAAGATGTATCAAGCTTCTTCTTATGTAATTGGTGTCGATGTAAAGAAAACTATAAACAATGGTATGTACATTACTGCTTCTGATCCAACTTTTTCTTTTAGAACTGCAAATTATAATGGCAAGAAAATTCTTTTGCTTGGTGGTTGTGGTCATAAAACTGGTACTCCTGCACCTTATGAGGATACTTATGGTACTTTAGAAAATTATGCTAAACAATTATATCCAAATTGTGAAATTCTTTTTAGATGGGATACTCGAGACTGTATTACTCTTGACAAAATTCCATATATTGGACGTTTTTCAAATGTTATGGACAATATTTATGTTGGAACTGGTTTTAATAAGTGGGGAATGACTACTTCTAATGTTGCGGCAAATATTGTGTGTGATATGATTTTGGGCAAAGAAAATAAATATGCTTATGTGTTTGATTCTACTCGTGTTCATCCTATAAAAAATAGAATCGAAGTTAAAAATATGATTACTGAATCTGTTAATTCTCTTGCTATAAAAAAGTTTAAAGATTCAACTGTTAATTTTGATAAAATTCCTATTAATTCTGGCGGAGTTATTGATGTTAATAATCAAAAAGTTGGTATTTATAAAGATACTTCACGGTAATATTTTTGCGGTTAATCCTATCTGTACTCACCTTGGTTGTTTGCTTTCTTGGAATGATGCAGATAAAACTTGGGACTGCCCTTGTCATGGTTCTAGGTTTGATTTTATGGGTAAAAATATTTATGATCCTGCTTTTGAAAATTTGGAGATTTTTGATTTAGGGTTATAATTGTTTAAAACTAAAGATATTTTTGGTGGTTGTAAATTTTTAAATATTTTATTTAATTAATGACATCTTTCTGTTTTTTGTTTATTTTTCAATATTTTACCCAGTTCAAAAAATTAAAGCAACAAAATTAACATAAAAATATAGACACATATAAAAATCAAATATATAATATTTG